>Ga0209010_1000002_pt1 | contig 251966 bp, 202 predicted proteins | sample BlaSpr_A8_OM1_O3_FD_187985 | JGI IMG/M metagenome (GOLD analysis project Ga0209010, IMG submission 187985) | Forest soil microbial communities from Thunder Bay, Ontario, Canada - Black Spruce, Ontario site 2_A8_OM1_O3 (SPAdes) (version 2) | ecosystem: Environmental > Terrestrial > Soil >...
GGAATCCCTGCGGGATCTCATCGCCGGCCCCAGCATCATTGCGTGCGGCTTCGCCTCCCGTGAGGAGGCTCAAGCAAAGGTCGACGCTGACTTCTGGACGACCGCCGCTTGGGAACGAACTTGGAGAGGACTTACTGTCGTCGGAGTTGAGGGATATCCACGCGGAGCCTTTTCGGTAATGCGGCGCATAGGAGCCACGTTCGATCTGACGCACACTGGGAGAATCGTTCATGGTTTTCTCCGGGCGGCTATTGCAGCGGCCATTCTCATCTTTTATTCCAAAAACGCATTGTCCACTGTGATCCGATCTCTTGTCGCAGGTTGATTCTCAGTTTGGCATGATTCGGGTGAAGAAGGCAGACTTGCTGGCGGTTGCCCACTACCTGATCGGCCACGTTTCCTACAGCCAGGTCCCGGCTTTGGCGAAGTGGCATAAGGTAGAGGCAAAGAGGGGCTCCGCGTCCCCACGGGAGCTTCTCGTCAAGAAAGTGGGCGCCTACCCATTACCCTCCCGTTCCCGTGGCGATCTGCGACGCAATCCCCTCGGAACCTCCGTCTGGAGCCGCTTTCGGATCGATGGATTGAAAGTTTTATTTTGTCCTTCACCCGCAAATGGGCCAATGATTCCCCTTCATGAGTTCAAAGAGTTTTGTAGAAATAAGGAGGCGCTGAACCACTTGGTTAACGTTAGATCTGACATCGAGGCCAAACACGGACGCCAAATGCGGCGTCCGGTGAGTTGAAGGGTTGGAACCAGAGAGGTCGGGGACTAACCGTCAAGAGCCTCCATTTAAGCCTCACTCGGCAGCGCGCCAAGTCGAACTGCGCGCTCTTATATTTGGAGCGACGGTCGTGGTGTTAGGCCCGAGGTCTCTTTCGTAAACAATGCCGTCCTGCGTGACGATGAAGGTCTTGACGCCAGATGACCGGTAGTTTGCGGGATATGCTACCAAGGCTACGCCGCCCCTCTTCTTGCCGCCGGAACCATAGCTGCTAGTCCCGGCCACAGAATCTGCCGTCACAATTCGAAAGTAGTATCCATGGAAGGGAGAGGACTCAATGCCTCCAGCATTCGTTGTACTGGCAGAGACGAGGCCCAGGACATACTGGCGGATGAAGTCATCGTCATATACATCTTTTGTCTCGCCCTGCTTCTTTGCCATTGCGAATGCACTACAGATTTCAATCGCAGTGGCCTCGTTTTCTCCGACCCTGCGAAACTTGATTTCTTGTATGCCAGTCTTGGAATCGAAATACCAGGCACCATTCTTTGAAACCAGTGGGATCGGAAAGGGCCAGTTTTCAGCGCCAATGTACAGCACTGTCGTCCCGTCAGCTTCTCTGACCAGACGGCGCATTTCCCGATATTTCTGGCTGAACTTCTCGCGTTCGAGCTTGTCTTGAACTTCGTCGCTCGAGGAGGTGACTTCCTTTCCTGCTCCGAGGATCGCTTCCAGGGACGGCTCGTCTTCATTTTGTACGGCCTGAAACAGAGCGCCGCTAGCTTCTTCTGGAGAGGAGAACGTCTTTGGTTGGGAGTCCTGAGCAGAGCTCGATCCAGCAAAGCCGGCTACCAGCAGCAGCAAGACGACCAACAGCAGACAAAAGATGCCGGATGCGAACCCGCAGGCAAGTTTCACGGTGAATGTTTCAAGCGTCATATAGTTTGTGCGCATGAGTTCTTTCTCCATATCATCAGTCTCGTTTCTGGTAACGGAACCGAATTACCGGCGACCGCCGCCTCCCCCGCGAAAACCGCCGCCTCCGAAACCACCACCTCCACGGAAGCCTCCGCCAAAGCTCGACCGTCCGCGATAGGAGAACCCTCTCGCGACTCCTCCATGGTTAAAGCCGCTGAATGCACCGGAACGAGTGCCGTCGAATCCGTGATGCGACCCGCCGAAGCCCCGTGAGTCGGAGAAGCCACCACCGCGAAATCCGCCGTCATGAAATCCGCGGCCGCGATTGAAGTTGTTGCGGTTGGCGAAAATTCTGCTGTGTGACTCGTAGTGGTGATGGTCGAAACGAATGCCGTGGTGATGCCAATCGTATCCCCAGTTGTGCCAGCCCCAACCGTACCCACCAAAAAAGCCGACTCCAAAGCCGAAGCCAAATGCAATTCCCGGACCATCAAAGAAGAGCCCCGGATACCAATACCAGTCTGGCCAGATCCCGATGGGCTCTCCATACACGAGCCAAGGGTCATACTCAGGAACGTAAACAACCTCCGGGTCGGCGGGTTCGATCACAATTGTCTGTCCCCGCTTGGTTACGTTTTCCTGCGATGTGCTTTTTAGGTTCCCAGCATTTTCCGCACGCTCACGCATTACCTGAATGGCGTTCATCACGTCCTGCTCTTGGTTGACGAAGGCATCACCGAGCGATGAGGTCCATGACAGATTCTTGTCCATGTTGGCGAGCACCGAAGGAAACTCAGTGAGCGCCTTCACGCTCGGGTCCCACGGTTGCTTATTTACCTCTTCACCGAGTTTTTTTTCCTTTAGATCAGAATGCTGCTGCATCCACCGGTCTGCTTCCACAACTTGGTCAGGATAGGTAGCCGCTGCAAGAATCTGTGCCACTAACGCATCCGGATACAAGGCAATAGGCGCCACGAGTTGCTGCAGCTGTACCACCGTCTGTTGCGCGGCCTGAACCTTCGGTGGTGCGGATGATTCATCCGATTGGGCGGCGAGCCCCGCTCGCGCAGTCGCTAACGCAACGCAACAAGATAGAAAAAGAGACAGGGTCTGCTTTAGGAACTTCACAATCATTCTCCTTGCGGCGGGCCGGTATCTGAGCCCATTTGATCGTTGACACCCAAGAGCAAATGCACGCGGCTTTCCAATCAACCGCGGGAGGGTTTCCAGCGCATGAGTCGGGTAGTTGTTGGAGATGTGCTGATGAAAACCAAATAAGGCGTCCACCGGACGACACAAACGCCCGCATTTCGACGGCCTTCGGATTTCGACTGGGCTCCGCAAGCCCAGGATTCGGCAAAACATAGGGTGCGCTTTGGTTTTGACTGTGTCTCGGGACGGTCCCAAAAGACCTTCGCTTACCGCGCGGGATCACCGCTCTTGGTTCGCGGACGTAGGAGAGCAGGAGTCGCCTTCGCAGCGGCAATGAAAGATCAAGGGAGGCAGGACTGCGAAGGCGACTGTCGGTCTTGGCGCATTGCCATATGCTCCTCTGATGCTGCAAAGGACGACTCCGTCACGTTCTTATTTTGAAACGGACATCGATTATCTGAACTAAGCACCAAATGCCTCTTCGTGATTGTGGAACGCGAAATGCATGGAGTATTTGCGTTCAGCTTTGGTGGCCACAGGAGTGGACGACACCTGGCTGATGGTTCCTTGATCATTAGTGGAGGTCTCTATGCAGGTAATGAGGTCAGCTGCAATCGGGGTGAGTTCAGAGTTGATGTCCGACATTCTGAATTGCGTTTGCCCCGATTGCGGCGGAAGCATGGGCTGTGCCGGCCGAGCGTTCAAGTGCCTCGGCAAGTGTCAGCGGGACTGGCGCGAAATCTGGGAGCGAGTTCTGTCCGCTGGTTTCGACAGACGATCGACAAGGGCGATCAGAGCGAGTTAATCAGTCAGGCCTTCGCTGACCACAAGCTCTGACTCCTTGGAGGGACGTGCTCCTTCCTCGGTGACGCTAACGATCAGCTCAATCAAAACCATTGCCAGAGAATGCACCGAACAGCTCGTCTCTAACTAAGTAGCGGAAGTTTATCTGGCGCTCGAAACCGCCAAGGAGAAGCGTTATGAAGAAACCACTAACCTGTCTGATCAGCATGTTGCTCGTAGTTCTGCCAATTCTCTCCTCTTCTGCTTCGGCAGCGGAACCGGAGAAAGACGAAGATCGCTTAAGGAACAGCGGCACGGTGTTGAAAGAAATTCTCGATGTTCCTGACGACATCCCCCGGGACTTGCTCGACAAGGCCGACTGTGTAGTTGTCTTTCCGTCCGTTCTGAAGGCGGCCTTCATTGTCGGCGGCAGCTATGGGCGAGGCGCGATGTCCTGCCGGAGAGGCGAAGACTTCAGAGGATCGTGGGGTGCGCCTACCATGATGGCTCTCGAGGGCGGCAGCTTTGGCTTCCAAATAGGTGGCGAGGCAACGGATTTTGTTCTGCTCGTAATGAATGAGCGGGGTGCGAGCGGAATTCTAAGCAGCAAGGTGAAGCTTGGAGCGGACGCCTCGGCCGCGGCAGGCCCGGTCGGCCGCACTACCTCGGCAGAAACAGACGCAACGCTGCGTGCGGACCTCTTGAGCTATTCCCGCGCTCGGGGTGCGTTCATAGGTGTCTCTCTCGAGGGATCAACCATTCGTCCCGATAATGGCGCGAACCGGCAGATTTATGGACAAGAACTTTCAGCAAAAGAGATCGTGCTGTCCGGGCATGTCGCCATCCCTCCAGCAGCTCAGGCGATGATTTCGACACTGGATTCCAGGACTCCGAGACATCGGTCATGACCCGGAAATCTGGCGAGCGCTGGGAGAAGACACAGCATTACCGCAATTTCTATTTCAAAGACTGAAGCACGCGACAAAAGACAAACGAAAGGAGAAAACTAATGAGTGCCATCAGCAACGTGAAAGTAACGGGTGTTCGCAAAGAAACCGATAGCCTCGGTGAAGTGGATGTTCCAAGCAGCAAACTGTGGGGAGCGCAAACGCAACGGTCACTCGAACACTTCAACATCGGGAAGGATCTGATTCCGCGCGAAATGATCGCGGCTTACGCGACTCTGAAGAAAGCCGCTGCGAATGCAAATCACGCAGGCGGGCGGCTCGATGACCAGCGTCACAAGTTGATTGTTCAAGTCTGTGACGAGATCCTCGCGGGCCAGCATGAGGACATGTTTCCTCTGCACGTCTGGATGACGGGAAGCGGCACGCAATTCAACATGAACGTGAACGAGGTGATTTCCAACCGCTGCTGCCAACTTGCAGGCACGCCGGTCGGGAGCAAGGCGCCAGTTCATCCCAACGACCACGTCAACATGTCGCAGTCTTCCAACGATTCCTTTCCTACTGCCATGAACATGGCGGCGGCAGTCAATGTGAAAGAGCGACTCATACCTGCGGTTAAGAACCTGCATGATTCAATCGACGCGAAGGCGGAGGAATGGAAAGACATTGTGAAGATCGGTCGCACACACATGCAGGACGCCACCCCGATCACGCTCGGCGAGGAATGGTCGGGATACTCGGGAATGCTCAGCGACGATCTTGAGCGTATCGAAGATGCGCTGCACGGTGTGTATCGCCTAGCGCTTGGCGGAACGGCAGTGGGAACGGGCATCAATGCAGCCCCAGGATTCGGCGAGGCGGCCGCTGCTGAAATTGAAAAGCTTACGAACCTGCCTTTCATCAGCGCTCCCAACAAATTCACGGTGCAGGGCGCTCATGATGCTCTCGTCCAGCTCTCCGGCACACTTCGCACCCTCGCGGTCTCGCTCTACAAAATTGCCAATGACATTCGGCTGATGTCCTGTGGCCCGCGCGCAGGCTTCGCCGAGTTGGTGATTCCTGCGAACGAACCCGGCTCGTCGATCATGCCGGGCAAAGTGAACCCGACCCAGGCCGAGGCGCTAACCATGATTGCGGTCCAGGTTATGGCCAATGATGTGGCCGTGGGCTTCGGCGGAGCGGGCGGATACCTGGAGATGAACGTCTATAAGCCTCTCATCATTTTCAACGTAACTCACTCGGTCACGATCATGACCGACGGATGCACTAACTTCCGGAAATTCCTCATCGAAGGGACAAAACCAAACTTGAAGAAGATCAAAGAATATGTGGATCGCTCTTTGATGCTGGTGACTGCTCTCTCGCCCGTCATTGGCTACGACAAATCGTCGAAGATTGCGCACTATGCGCTAGATAACGACCTCACGCTCAAGCAAGCCGCACTGAAGCTGGGATTTGTCACGGAAGACGAGTTCGACCGCGTGGTGGATCCGGCGAAGATGGTCCACCCGTACGTGGCAAAAGCCAGCTGAGAAACAACTTTAATTTCTGTCGATACGGCACTGAAGAAACACGAAGGGGAGAACATGACGACGAATAAGCGCGGAATTGAACTGCTTCACGATCCATCCCTCAATAAGTCCACAGCCTTTACGGAGGCCGAAAAACAGGCCTTCGGAATCGTTGGCTTGGTACCCGATGTGACCGAGACCGAAGACCTGCAGTTAAGCCGGGTGATGCTGCAACTGGGCCATAAGAATACGGACCTTGATCGCTACATTTACCTGGTCAACCTGCTCGATCACGACGAAACCCTCTTTTATCGGACTGTCATGTCTGACCCCGCTCGCTTTCTGCCGATCGTTTACGACCCAACCATCGGGGAAGCTTGCCTGAAGTTCGGCCATATTTACCGCCAACCTCGCGGCATGTATTTGTCGATGACACGCCGCGGCAAGGTGAAGGAGATTTTGAGAAACTGGCCCCAGAAAGATGTCCGGTTTATCTGCGTCACGGACGGTGGCCGCATCCTTGGCCTTGGAGATCTTGGCGCCAACGGAGCGGGCATCCCCATTGGCAAGCTGCAGTTGTACACCGCCTGCGCCGGTGTACCGCCGCAGTATCTGCTTCCGATGTACCTCGATGCGGGCACTAACAATGAGCAGTACCTGCACGATCCCCTGTACTTGGGCATGCGCAAGACCCGCCCGTCCACCGAGGATCTTTATTCTTTCGTCGACGAATTCGTAGAGGCGGTGCAGGAAGTATTCCCCAAGTGTTGCATCCACTTCGAGGATTGGACTGGAGCAGATGCCGTGCACTTGCTCCAGCGCTACCGCGATAAGTATTGCGTCTATAACGATGATGTGCAAGGCACAGCTGGGATCACTCTTGCTGGGATGATTAATGCGGCCAAGCTCAAGGGCACGAAGCTAAAGGACGAAAAGTACCTCTTCCTCGGCGCGGGCTCGGCCGGGATTGGCCTGGCCAACTTGCTTTGTTCCGCACTGGTGGCACAAGGCCTCACGCTCAAAGAAGCGCAGTCGCGGGTCTACATGTTCGACGTCAACGGTCTTCTGGAAGATACTCGCAAAGACCTGGTCGACTTCCAAAAACCCTATGCACACAAGCACGCGCCAACTCGGGATTTCGTCGCTGCTATCGAGAGCATCAAGCCAACGACGATCATTGGGGTGAGCACGATCGGCGGCGCGTTCACGCAAAAGGTCGTGGAGGCAATGTCACGTGTCAACGAGCGCCCTGTAATCCTTGCGCTCTCCAACCCAACCGAGCATGCGGAGTGCACGCCAGAACAAGCTTATACCTGGTCGAAGGGCAAAGCGATCTATGCGGCCGGCGTGCAGTTCGAACCGGTCCGCTACAACGAACAGACATTTCTGCCGGGACAAGCGAACAACTTCTACATATTCCCGGCGGTGGGTATGGCGATCTTCGCCACGCAGGCGAAGCGCGTTACCGACGAAATGTTCATCGAGGCCGGGCAGGCGGTGGCGGATCAGGTGCCGTCCGACCTGTTGAAACAAGGCCTTCTTTATCCATTGCAGTCGAACATTCTTGAGACCGAGATTCAGACTGCCGCGCGGGTGGCAAAGCTGATCTTCGATTTGGGGCTCGCTCGCGTCAAGCGCCCTGCCGACATGGTTGCGTTCATTCGCGAGCACATTTACAAGCCGGAATACAAGACGCAACTAGAGCCCGTGGCCGCAGTAGCCTGACGGAATGCGCAAGTGCATGGTGAGGCAGTAGGCACGACCTCTACTGCCTCATTCCCAACACAAGGAACGCGTTCGAATTACTAGGCCGCGCAAGCGGCAATGGAGAATTGTGCCTTCGAACATCAACCAGACTGGCATGTGGCTTTCGCTCGGCCTTGCCTTTGTTGGTGGGTATGGCGACGCGGCCAGCTTTGTCCTGGCAAGGACGTTCACTGGACACGTCACCGGTAATTTGGTTCTCGCCGCCATCGCTGTAGCGGCTCATGATTGGCGGGCAACGCTTGCGCCTCTTTCCGCCATTGTCACTTTCTTAATTGGAATTGTTTTGAGCGTGCTGATCGTACGGCCCCTCAAGACGTGGTCATCGTGGCCGTTGCTTCCTACGGTCATGGGAATAGAAGTGATCCTGCTAGTAGCAGCGTCTCTTGCGCTCTCATCAGGTCTGGCTCAAGGAGTCGGAATATTCGTGATCTTTCTGTCTCTAGCTCTGGGTCTACAAAACGGAGCGTTTCGTCGTGTTGGTGGCATCAGCGTTCACACGACATATCTGACAGGGATGATTACAAGCCTTATCTCGACAGAAGCCGAACAATACACTTCCGAAGAGGTTCCTCACGACGTAAGACCTCACGATCCAAAGATAGAACTTCTCTGCGTAATCTGGATAGCCTTCGTGGTGGGCGCTGGGACGGGAGCAGCGTTGGTCCTTCATTTTGGCGCACTCGGGATGCTAGGAGCCGCGCTGCTTTTGATCCCACTCGCGCTGTGCGAGGTGCAATCTTGATCAAGCGAGAGTCTCCCAAGCTCGTGCTTCTAGTGTGCATCATGTTATGCATTTTGGTGGCCTACGGATATTCCCAGACAGGTCTAGGAGAAACACTTAGCGGCCCGGACAGCGATGAGACGGGTCAGGGCCACCACCGACATCTCTTTGGAGACTGGGATGGCGAACGTTCCCGGCTGCTCGAACGCGGTGTGCGATTCGACTTCCAGTACGTCAGTGATTCTCTCTGGAACATTGAGAGCGAACAGCAGGACCGACTCGCAAGTTTTAATCGGTTCCGAGGTACGGTGGACATCGATTTCGGCGCGCTGGTCGGCGAGCAAGGATTGTATTTCCACGCGACAGCGCTATGGCAAGGCGGCGGCAATCTTGGCGCTTATCTTGGCCTGCTCACCAGTCCTAGCGGACTGTCGAGCGCGAACACATGTCGCCTCGATTCCTGGTGGATTGAGAAGAGATGGCTGGATGAACGGATCACTGCGCGCATTGGTCAGTTCGCGGGTCAGGATTTTTACGGAGCCCAGCACGATGCGGCTTCCTTCATTTTTGAGCCGATGGGATATGCATTAGGCAATCTATTCACAGACTCCGAGTCCTTCGATCCTCCTTCTACTCCCGCGTTTGAATTGCGTTTCGTGCCGATTCACAACCTCTATGTGAAATCAATGGTGGCGGCTGCGGTCCGCTCGCCTTTTTCACAGAATCCAACCGGCCTGGTTCCGACGTTCAATGGAACTCCGGTAAGCGTGTCGGAGATTGGGTTTAGTCCGGGCAAGAAGGCGTCGTCCGTTCGAGCCTTCGACAATGTCGAAAGCCGAAAAGGATACTCGGGCCTCTATCAGTTCGGCGCCTCCTACAATCCCGCAAAGTTCACGTCACCGACGAGTCTGACACCCCGGGCGGGCAACTACCTTTTGTATTGGATGGCGAGCCAGGCCCTTTGGCGCGTGGATCCGAAAGAAGCAAAAGGCTTGGACGCGACGCTGGCCTACGACTGGAGCCCCGCGGACATCAACCGGAACAACACGCAGCTCACGGCTGGACTGCGATTCAACGAGCCGCTGCCTCTGCACATTCACAACACCATGTCCCTGGGCTATGTGCGTAACAGCTTGAGCTCGCAGTTCCTCCCGCGAGCCACGCCTGCTTGGAAGACGGAGAATGCCGTTGAATTCAACACGCTTCTCGACCCCCTGCCCATGCTCCTTGTGCAGCCGGTCATTCAGTACTACGCGAACGTGGGTGGACGAGCGCAGCGCTCCGTGGTTTTCGGATTCAGGACCAAGGTGGAGTTTTAGAGATGTTTTGGCATTGCTTTAAAGGAGATCCTTCATGAACATCGGTGGATTATTCGGAGCGTTAACTCCTGTCTTTTTTGTCCTCGCGCTTGGTTACCTGGCTGGGAAGCGCAATGTCTTCGATGCGGACCAGTCCGCGGGTTTGAGCAAACTGGCGCTAACCTTTGCCCTGCCGGCCTCTCTGTTCGTCAGCATGACCGACATTCCCAAAGATCTTCTCCTGCAGCAGGGTCTTCTTGTCCTGGCACTGATTCTGTCCCACGCCGGGCTTTTCGTCGTTGCGTGGGTGCTCTTGCGAAGGGTGAAGTCGCTCAGTGGGACGCCTTCCATCATCTATGCGCTTATGCTCGCTACCTCCGCGACCCCGGTCTTTGGCCTCGCCGTTCTCGAACCACTCTTGGGTCGAACCAGCGGGGGTGCCGTGGGACTCGTGGCCCTGGCAATTAACCTAACAGTACCTCCGGCAGTGATCCTTCTGGAAATGGATGCAGCGGCGAAAGATCTAAGAGTCGCCACCAATTCTTCGAAGCCAAGCGCGATCGTAACCGGCCTGAATGCTGGTTTGAAATCGCCACTCCTGTGGGCGCCAATCCTGGGAATCGCTGTTGTCCTTTTGAGCGTTCACTTGCCAGCTGTGGTAGCCAGCTGTTTCGAGTTGATTGGCTCAGCCACATCCGGCGTAGCGGTTTTTGCGGTAGGCCTCGTTTTGGCAGCTCATCCGGTTCGTTTTTCACGTGCGGTGTTGGTCGGTTCCCTTGCTCGTGTAACCGTGCAATCGGCGGTTCTCTTCGCAATACTGCATTTGTTGCATGTTGTTAGTCCGTTTGCGCGCGAGGCGCTGGTTTGCTGTAGCTTTCCCCTGGCTACCGTGGTCGTGCTCTTTGCGGCCAGGTACAAAGCAGTGGAGTCAGAAGCCGCGTCTATGCTTCTGGTCTCAACGCTCGCTTTGGTGGTAACAGTACCGACGATCCTCTGGTTGAGCCATTGATTTATAAAAATACTGACTACGGAGAAGATTTTATGAATGTCGGGCTCTTGCTTCTGTGACTGACTGTGGGACTCACTCTGGCGGCGCATGGCACGCAAAAACTGTTCGGATGGTTTGGGGGACCAGGGCTTAACACCACAGGACAGTTCTTCACTGTCCTTAATTTCCCTCCCGGCGTCGTTGCCGACTCGACTCTCGTCATCGTCACGCAGGGAATGTCAACTCCTGTTGCGCAAGCGTCGGTGACGCAAACGCTTCGGCGCACCGATAAGGGTTGGCGGATCGCCCGACGCCTCATTAAAGAAGCAGCAGAGGGAGGCTGCGGTGCGTGAAAACAAAAAGGAAACCGCACACCAGTTTGAGGTGGCTGAGCTACGCCGAAAGGCGAAGGACTTCCATCAGCCCAGACCGGTGGGCTGGAACAAGCCCACGATACACAGACGATACACAGAGCGTCGGTTCTTTTGCATTCCCTACCGCTACTTACAGGGCATTACGATGCGACCGGTGCCTTGTAATTACGACGTGATACAACATATCAGCGCCCTTTCACGGCGGTGACACGCCTATGCCCCTAGAACCCCTGCCTGGAGGTGGTTTCAGATGCAAGTCATTCAAAAGTTTGCTGCCATTTCTGGAAACTTTTCAGAACTGGCCGGGTTCCAAGCTCATAACCACTCGTCGCTTTACACATAAGGACAAGACGCAATGCCGGGCATCACCTAACTCTTAGGCGGGGGTTGAAGCCGTGTTTCCCAACGTTGAAGTACGCCACCTGCACGCAGTCATTGCCTTGGGCGAAGAGTTGAACTTCACGAAGGCCGCTCTCAGATTGCACCTCACCCAATCCGCGCTCAGCAGACAAATCACCGAGATCGAAAAACAAAACAGATTTCGCCTGTTCACTCGCGACAATCGACGTACTGTCCGTGTGGAGCTCACCGAGGCAGGGCGAGTCTTCGTTGAAGAGGCTCGGTCCTCGCTCGTACATATGGAGCGGGCTGTGCATCTCGCCCGTACCGCCCATGACGGAGCAGACAACGTTTTGACGATCGGACACTCGCACGAAGCCGATCAGTCCTGGGTTTCGGACCTTCTCGCTATTCGTCTCCCCCTTTACCCTAACCTCGATGTTCGACTGATCAGTCAGTTCTCTGTCGAATTAGTCCGCAGTGTTCTAGCCGGGGAACTGAATCTCGCCCTGGTCACGGCGCCGCCGGCGGACCCTCAGATCACCGCTGTACCATTCGCTCCGGCACTAATCTATGTGGCTTTCCCGGAGAATCATGCGGCTGCTCAAAAGGAGCAAATCGTGCTCGAAGATTTCGCCAAAGATCGATGGATCTTGTTCGCGCGACGAGTTTATCCCGTGGTTCATGACGCGATCATGGACGCTGCACGACGCGAGGGAATCACTCCGAAACATGCACATGACACAATGACGCCGCAAGAAGCGGTTCACTTGGTATCTGAGCACGTTGGCATAGCCATCTTCACCAAACCGAAGGCCCTTGGTTTCCGCGTTGAGGGCGTGACGTTAAAGCCACTTTCTGATGCCTCATTGTGTTTCCAAACGTGTGTGATTATGCGATCCGACGACGATTCACGATTGGCGAACGAGTTCGTCCGGTCCTTTCTGCGCCGATCTGAAGATCAGCGGCGTCCGCCCAAGCCAATTGAATTGCCCCTGTCCGCCCGAGTTGTCAGTATCAAAAAGGCTAACCCGATGCCGCGCCGTTGACCGGACGGCCTCGCCGGTACGGAGTACATCCCGTTGTCTATATCCGCGTATCTGTGCCCTGTCGTCCGCATCTCTACGTGCCGTCTTCGTCATGATCTGCCTCTTCGGTGATCCACTGGGACGGGTTCGGAGTCAATCTAACAGCCGCAGGCTAACGTCAAGGCACTTTCGCGGCATAAACGATGATTCCTACGGGCTACCCCTCATTTATTCCACGGTTGCCTGTGACGCTGCGCCTTCCGTGCGGCTGTTCCTGTTGCTCTCTCGCCCCGCCTAGGGGATCACATGAAGAAAAGAGGCAACATTATGACGAAGAAGACTCTCAGCAAGAGCGACCTCGCGCAGTTTACGGGGAGCGAGAACTGGTATCGGCACGGGATCAACCGCAACGTTCTCTACACCGACGGCGTGCAGTACGTCGCCGAGCACGGTGGCGCACATTGGCTCCTGGACAAAATTGCGATCATTCAGCCCTACAACAAGGCCGTCACCGCCGAGGAATTTCAGGTCTGGAAGCTGGCCGTACGTCCCGACCGAAGCGCTACGCTCACCTGCGATGATGGCAACGGCAACATCGTGTGTACCAAGGTGATCGAGCACACGGATTTCCCCTTGGACGAAATTGCGCTGTACTTCGCGAACAAGGTGATCCATCTGCCGAACGAATACTAATCAAACTTAAGCCCGCGCTGGCGTCCTCGCTGGCGCGGGTTTTCCGGTTTGACTTGCGTCAGCCGATCAAGAAAAAGCCGCCTGCGCCGCACATTCATTCACTTCTAACCGAGCTATTCCCATTGGGAATAGGTGTCGCCCGAGAATTCATTGGACAATCGCCGCGCATGGAATCAAGTTGGTTAACATGTAGCGGTGGTTGGAGTCAGGCCATGTCTGAATTCGCTCGAACACCAATAGAACCAGCTCGGGCCTTCCCTCCGGCTTCCACCGGGTCACCCATAGGCTCTACTGACTTCGCGAATGAGAAGCACTACTCGATTAACGAGATTGCCAAACTCTGGGCTCTCAGTGAGAAGACAGTTCGACGGATCTTCCAACGGGAGCCAGGCGTCATTCACTGGAGCAGGGAAGAGACGCTGCACAAGCGCGGCTATCGAACGTTACGCGTGCCAGAGACTGTTCTTCATCGCGTGCATCGGAAGCTCCGCAAAGCAAGCTGACAGCGGGGTTGCTAAGCGTGCTTTTCCACTAGGCGTAGCCCCTGGATCTGCCAGCTCTTCTCTACCGACGATACCAATTGCTCCTGTCGGGCCTTGACAAAGGGAGCATAGTGCCGCTCTGTAGTCTTCACGCTAGCGTGCCCCAGCAGAATAGATACTTGGTCGATGGGAACGCCGGCCAACAGGAGTTCGACCGCAAACGTGTCCCGTAGCATGTGCGGATGGGCCCTCTTATCGAGCTTAGCCCATTTGAAGAGCCGCTGCAGACTGGCGTGCCAGCAGTTGCTGGCCCGATAGTGCAGACCATTACCAGTCCAGAAGAAGTAGCGAGAATTACTGTTTTCCACTGTGCTCAAGAGTTCGACCACGTGAGGCGGCAATGGCACGTATACCGGCAGCCCCGTTTTCTGTTGGTAAAGAAATAGGCGATTTCCCGTCAGCCGCACCCGCTCAAGTGTGACCGAATCATTTAAGCGGAGCCCGCTATAGCGCATCAGAAGCAAGAGTGCCCGTACCCGGACCCTGTGTCCGGGGTTTGTGCTCCAATGAGACAGATCGTAAGTTACGTTCACTAACTTCTGAAACTCTTCCTGCGAAAAATAATCAGTGGGCACGGGTCTGACCTTGATCGCGCCCAATTCCTCGACCGGGTTCTGTTTTAGCCAGCGTTTACGCACGCAGTAGGAGAAGAAGGAGTGCCAGCGTTCCTGCCGTTTCTGGGCGGTGATGGGTGCGACCTTCCAAGATCGAGTGAGCAGACCGAGTTCGTCGTCGTTGAATTCGTCAATGTAGGTCAGACCTCGACCCCGCGCAAAGCTAACGAGCTCACGCTGCATCAGCGAGAACTTGTAGAGCCAGCTGTGCGAGAGCCGTTGTCCCTGCTTCCTTGCAATGAACGCGTTGAGCGCGTCCTCTACTGTGACACGGGCCGGCGACGGGTCGGCCGCCTCCGCGTCCATCAGCCGCGCCTTCTTTTCCGCCTTCTCCCAGGCGCGAGTGCGGGCGCTGACGCGCACGAAGGCGCCTGTCGTTTCAACAATGCCCATGATCCATTTCGGGCAGCGGCAACGTCTGTAATAGGGATCTGACTGCGCGCAAGGAGGGTAGTGACGAGTGTAGACGCTCAACATAAGTGCCTCCGGGAGAAGGTGAGCCCACCGGAAGCATTGTACGATAATTGTACGAAACTAGGTAGCTGCCTGTAACCTATTCAATCTACAGCATTAAAATTGGTGCGGAAGGGGGGATTTGAACCCCCACGCCTTTCGGCGCCACCCCCTCAAGATGGTGTGTCTGCCAGTTCCACCACTTCCGCACTTTCGAATCGTTCCTGAATTTTATCATGGGCCAGCTTTTGTGGACCCATTCCTCTCGCCCGAATATTCCCCTGTTTGGATCCCGCTGCGCGAATCAGGCTGTCTTGGTGACGGTTCAGGATGAACACGGCCGTGTTCGACCTGTCACAGTGAACGGTGACGTGAGTCATTGCGGCTTTTTCGACCGAGGATTGAAATGGGTTCGTCAACAGTCATCAGACCATTACGTCATGAGCACCCAATCAGCGACGAAAATTGAGTTTGAAGTGATCCCCCGAAGCAAGGTTTATCAGGAAGTTGCCAGGCAGCTCGAACGGCGCATTACCGAACAGATGAAACCGGGGGACCTGCTCCCCCCGGAACGCGAGCTCGTGCAAATGCTCGGGGTCAGTCGCGGCTCGGTGCGCGATGCCATCCGCAGCCTGGAATTGATGGGCCTGCTCGAGCCGCGACAGGGCATCGGGACAGTGGTTCGTGACCCAGCAGATGCGCCCGCGAATCTCCTATCTGCGGCGCTGACGCAGCAGCAGGAAACGATTCGCGAGCTCCTGGAAGTGCGCAAGATGATCGAGCCGCCGCTGGCGGGCCGCGCCGCACTGCACGTGTCCGCGGCTGAACTCGCTGAGATGGAGCAAATCCTGATTCGTCAGGAAGAGAAGGCACGGCGTGGAGAACTCGCTATCGACGAAGACTCGGAATTCCACTACGCCGTCGCGTTGGCCTCAGACAACACCGTGATTCTGAAAGTCGTAGACAGTTTGATGGATCTGTTGCGTGAAACCAGGGAACGTTCCTTGCAGGTGGAGGGACGGCAAGAGAGATCGCTTGCCGGACACCGCAGCATCCTTCGAGCCCTGAAGCAGGGAGACGCAGCCGCCGCCGAGGCGGCCATGCGCCAGCACTTGCAGGAGATAGAAAAGATCGTAATGCAAAAGCTGTAAAAAGAATGGAGGTTGCCAAATGGGCCAGCTATTCGCAGTTGAGGTCGTTTACCGGGGAGTTTTTCAAAAAACCCTCGCGAAAAACATCACGCGCGACATCGTTCTCGCCGCGCACAACCAGGGCAAGCTGGGTATTTCCTTCGGCCGTTACGGAGATGCTCCGGAACGAAACGGCATTCCCGCCAAGAGTTTCGCCATCGTCGCCGACGACGAACAGACACTCGAAGCTGGAATGGCGCAGTACGAGCCGAAACAGGTTGACCTGACCGTAGTTCTCGATGACACGCTCTGCAAGGGCGCGGAGTCGTGGGCATGGTACGGCTTACAGCCGGTGCATCACGCACTCAAAGCCGGACACACTCTCATCGTAGTTTCCCGCGACGACGCACCCGCCCTGCTGAAGAACATTCACCGCCGGGAAGAGCCTTACAAGTTGGGAATCCTCAAGGGCATTACCAGTTTCTCCGGCATGTGGGTTTTCAAAGATGATCACACAGACGTGCGTGTCCTCGGCGCCATCGCCAAGGTGCTGCCGGAAGTGATGACCTTCGAGTCGGTGGAGAAATTCATCAACCAGAAGCTCAAGAGCGAACTGAAGGTTACGTCGGCTCGCAATGCTTTCGAACGCTTTTCCAGCGTCGATGTGGAAGCGGGCGTGGGCAATCCCGAAGAGCTGTTCAAGTTCGATCTGCCGCGTTGGGAAGACATGCGCTGCGGTGTATCGATCAAAGGTCAGCCGCAAGGCGGCGCGTTCGCCGATCCGGTTACCGGGAAAGTTGGCGGTTTCCGCCCAGCCCGCAACGAACTCTTCAAGAAGTACTCGACGCGCACCCAACGGCCGGTGGTTAACTTCGCCACTTGCACCAAGTGCACGCTGTGCTGGCTGAACTGTCCGGATGCCGCGTTCGACGTCACCATCTCCGGAACCTACGACACCAACCTCGAAGCCTGCTGCGGTTGCGGCATCTGCGAGGAAATTTGCCCGGTGAAAGATTGCATCACCATGGTGAACGAGTCCGAGTTCCACGGCAACGACAGCCAATGGGCCGCGTTCGAGAAAGATCAGGATGGGTACCTCAAATGGCTGGAAACCACGATTAAGAAAGCCGAGCCGATCGAAAAGCGATCGTACGGTTTCCGTTATCGAGGCCAATACAAAGAACAGGTCCCCGAGGCCCTGGAAGTCGCAAAGAAAGGCTAATGCCCCTAAGGGAGCAACCTGAATACTAAGGAGATTGAAATGGCGACACTGACAATACCGGTTGAAGAAAAAAAGAAACCCTTGGAACAGGAAGCCCTGATTACCGGCGCCGAGGCCATTGCGATTGCCTGCAAATTGGCCAACGTCGACGTAGTTACGGCTTACCCAATCCGGCCTTACGACACGGTTATGCAGTACATCAGCCAACTCGTAGCAGACGGCGAAATGGACTGCGAATATATCGTGGCGGAAGGCGAACATTCACAATTTGAAATCGTGAAGCACGCGTCGGCTTGCGGAGCGCGCGTGTTCTGCGGCTCGAGCGGCGTGGGGTGGATGTATGCCATGGAAGCGCTGACCGTAACCCCGGCGCTGCGCATTCCGATGATCGCGATGGTGGGCAACCGGGCGCTCGATGATCCCGGAGCCTTCGGCGTGGAGCACAACGATGCGCTCGCAGTCCGCGATCTGGGTTGGATGTTGACCTGGGTCGATAGCGCGCAGGAAGCGTTAGACACTGCATTGATCGCCTATCGTGTGGCGGAAGATCGCCGCATGTTCGTTCCTTTGGCGATCAGTTGCGATGGCGCGTTCCTCACCCACTCGCAAGCCTTGGTCCAGATCCCGTCACAGGAGCAGGTAAACAAATTCCTGCCTCGCTATAACCGCGGCGATCTGCTGCTCCATCCCGACAATGTCATTTCGGTGGCCCCACAGGCTAACGAGGATTGGGTCACGGAGATTCGGCGGCAGAACTACGCAGTTACCGAAATTGCCTGCGACGTCATTCGCGAAGTCTATGCCGACTTCGAGAAAACCTTCGGACGCAAGTATGGCAATCCGTTCTTCGAAGAATATATGACCGAAGATGCGGACGTCGTGCTGCTAGCCATGGGAACAATTTCGACACCAGTCAGAGTCGCAATTCGGAAGATGCGCGAAGAAGGCAAAAAAGTTGGCTTCGTTCGCCTGCGCTGGTACCGGCCGTTTGCCGGTCCGGAGATTGCCAAATGCCTGGAGCGTTTCAAGGCCATTGGCGTAATTGATCGCGACTTCTCGTTCGGTTCACCGAACCTGAGCGGCGTGGTGGCGACGGAAGTTCGGTCCGCGATGTACACCGGCAGCAGCACCAGGCCGCCGGTCATCGGGTTCATCGGTGGACTGGGTGGCCGCGAAATCACCGTGCCAGACGTGGAAAAGACAGTGGAGACTGTCTTCAACGCGGCGAAAGGCAATGCGGAACCGCTGACGCAATGGATTGGGCTGCGGGGATAACGCCCGTTGACGCGTGGCGTTATTCATAGCCGGAAAGGACAAAAACAAATGAGCACATTCGTAGATGAAAAACCGACGCAAAACCTGGAGCCCTTCAAAGGAGTCAAGAAGGTTCCACACGAGGAATATTACACATCCGGCCACCGCACCTGCCAGGGCTGCGAGTCTGCGCAAATCATGAAACTGATGGCGAAGGCTGCAGGTCCCAGGACCATCGTTCTGGGCAGCACCGGTTGCATGTACGTGGCTAACACCTCTTACTATGCGACGCCGTGGGGCGTGCCGTGGATGCACACACAGCTCGGGAGCTCGGGCTCGAGCGCGCTGGGAGCGGCGGCGGCATTCCGCGTCCAAATGCGCAAAGGCTACATGAAGGACGAGCCCATCAACGTCATCGCTTTCTGCGGCGACGGCGGCGGTGCGGACATGGGCCTGGGAGCGATCTCAGCCACCATGTGCCATCCCGATTACAACCTACTGATCCTGATGTACGACAACGAGTCTTACGCCAATACCGATATCCAGATTTCTGGGACATCGCCCTATGGCGTCAACACCTCGTTCAGCACGCCAGGAAAGGTGAAGCGGATTATGAATCACCGCTGGAAGAAAAACATGGCGCCTCTGATCGCGGCTGGCCATCCCACAGTGAAATATGTAGGAACTATCTCTACGTCCTATCCGCTGCAGGCGATGAACAACGTTCGCAAGGCGCTATCCATCGGCGGTCCGACGTTCATCCACTGCCTCAACCCCTGTCCGAAAGGCTGGGACTTCGATCCTGTGCTTTCATTCGAACTGGGCGAACTGGCCGTGAACACCGGCATTTGGCCTCTGTATGAGATCGAAAACGGCAAGCTGAAGCTCTACGGCAAGACCGAACAGATTGCCAGTGGCAGATTTAAGCGCCTGCCGGTTCGCGATTACTTGCTCAAGCAGGGAAGGTTCGCGCACTTTATCGATGAAGATATCGATTACTTCCAGAGCAAGATTGACGACATGTGGAACAAGTGGCTGGTGCCGGGAGTGATTCCGCTCCAGAAGGATCTCGAAACCGAGTAAACCCGCCCGCCCTCTCGACCAGGGGGCGGGTTTTTTCCATTGCCCGGATCACGTCCGGAGGAGCTTAGAAAAGAAGACCTAAGAACTATCAAAATTTAGGAGGGTGCACCATGGCCACGAATGTGACCTCCTTAGTTCATCCCGAACCCACGCTCGGCAAGATTGCCGGAAACCGTTGGATCCAGCTGGTGTGCGGTATCGTCGCGATGATTCTCATTTCCAACTATCAATATGCCTTCACGCTTTTTACTCCAGGCATGAAACAGACATTCACCGGAGTGCCTTACGCAAAAATAGCCGCCGTGTTTTCGGCTTTCATTTTGTTTGAAACGTGGCCCATGCCCGTGGCGGGGTACTTTGTCGATAAGCTCGGCATCCGGAGGCTTATGACATTCGGCGCGATTTGTATCGCGCTGGGATGGGTGCTGGGTGGGACCATAGCCAAATCGCCTTTTGACCTCTACCTTTATTATGGCGTGATCGCCGGAACTGGAGCAGGAATCATTTACATTTCGTGTGTAGCGAATGCGGTGAAATGGTTCCCGGACAGATGCGGACTAGCCGTTGGTCTAACCGCCGCAGGATTCGGCGGCGGCGCCGCCCTTACTGTCATACCCATCGCCAGCACAATCCATAGCATGGGGTGGGCCACGGCGATGGCGGTCTGGGGGCTTGCCCAGGGCCTTATTGCACTGGTTGCTGCATTGATACTGCATCATCCGCCTGCCGGATGGGCTCCTGCCGGATGGGACCAGCGCGCAAAGCAGGTCCACAAGGCGGTGTCGCAATCAAGGGTGAACCTCACTTGGACGCAAACTCTTCGAACACCCGAGTTCTATTTGCTCTACACGATGTTTTTCTTTGCGTGTGCGGGTGGTTTGATCGCTACGGCGAATCTCTCGCAAATTGCGAAGTCGCTCCACGTGAGCGACGCCAAGGTCTGGGGGCTTGCGATTGTTCCGCTGACCGTAACTTTGACGTCAATCTGTAATGCCCTGTCGAGGATTCTGTGGGGCTCGGTCTCAGACCGGCTGGGGCGAGAGAATACGATGTTCCTTACATTCGGTATCGAAGCGATTCTGGTGTTCCTCGTGACCAAGATCGCGGGAAGCCCCATCGCATTTGTGATGCTGTTCTCGTTCGTCTTTCTCTTCTGGGGCGAGATCTACTCGTTGTTCTCAGCAACGACGGGAGATATATTCGGGCCCAAGAACGCCTCTGCTAACTACGGCATGGTGTACACCAGCAAGGGAGCAGCTTCTATTTTTGCGGGCTTCGGAGCGGCGGCGCTGGCGGCATACCTCGGCGGCTCTTTTGCGGTCGCATTCTACATTTCGGCAGCATTGTGTGCGATCGCATCGCTCTTCTCCTTGTTCATTCTGCGGCCATTGATCCGGTCCAGAATTGCGAAGGAAGCTCCGGTGACGGCGAGGCCGGGAGCGTTAGCGAAAGAGAAACAGGAAGATAAGCACTTGGTCGGGGTTGCATAGACCGGCTGCGTCTGTGCGCGGTCGCTATTAACTCGTCGCGAGAGGTTCGCAGCTCCGTCTGACGGGGCCCGATATTGCGGGCCATCAGATTATGCCGTGATGTGTATCACGGGAGGACGCGGCTAAAGAGGTTATTTATAGGCTGTGATTCCTCCCTCAGCGGAGCTGACGTGAGGAGGGAATCGCGTAGGCGAACTCATATGGCTGATCGAAAGGAGAAAGTTTATGGCCGCTCCATGCATTGCTCCTCAAGTGGAACCACCGGTCGAGAAGGAAACCCTGCAAGCGCGTGAGACGAAGCCGGCAGCCCCTAAGCAACCGCCGCGGGGTATTCTGTCCGAGATCTTCGAGGGACACGAAGATTTTCTTGGTTTGACTCCCGACTAGTCTCCACGGCCGCAAATTACCAGGCTCCGCGAAATGTCGTTTCAAGATGGCTTCTCATCGGGAGCGCGCGTACTTGCAGCGAACCCAAATGTCATTCCCCGAGCGCAGCCTACTTTCGAGAAGGAACTCATACGGCTCTGTGAGTCGAGGCCGCTGACCTTGAAACAGCGGGTCCGGAATCTTCTAATCAAGATGTTCAAGGGCCACGAAGAATTTCTGGGCTGGACACCCGATTAGTCTTCAAGAGGTACTGTCAGTCTGGTAGAGAGCCCATGCGCTCGCCAGATCCTGGACAACATGGCCAAGAGATTTGTAGACGGTGATCTCCTCTGCCGAGCGCCGGCCCTCGATCTCGCCCGCCAACACCTGACCAATCTCAGCGACGATGTGGTCATCACCAATCAGACCCGCCGCTTTGGCGCGGAGAAATTCCGCTCCTTGATTTAGAACGCCCTCACGACTGTCGACAAAGAAGCGCGAGCGGACGACGAGGTCGCTGTCGACTTCGGCCGGCCCCGCATAACTCGATCCGACTAGGTTCAGGTGTGTCCCCGGCCGCACCCATTTTCCCTTTAAGATCGGCTCGGCCGCCGAAGTGACGGTACAAACAATGTCGGCCTCGACGACGGCGTCTTTTACTTCTGCCGCGGTGCCGACCGGCAACCTAAGTTCCGCCCCCATCCGCTCCGCGAAAACCCGCGCGCGTTCGGGTGAACGGCCCCATACAACTATGGACTCAAGATCGCGAACCTTGCCGATCGCTCGCGCGTGCGTCGCGGCCTGTTCACCATAACCAAGCAGGGCTAGTCGACGTGCATCTCTGCGCGCCAATGCGTCGGTCGCGACCGCGCTGGCCGCCGCCGTTCGGATCGCCGTGATCTCTCCAGCATGCACGACGCAAACGGGAGCGCCGGTTTCGGGATCGAATAGGATGACAAGGCCTTGATGTGACTGTATTCCACGAGAGAAATTCTCGGGGAAGACACTGATCAATTTCGCGCCAAACGGGGCATGAGCGCCCATCGCGCCGGGCATAACGCCGAACAGCCGGCCGTTGGAGAGCGGGATAATCGAACGCAGCAGTTGCTTGGTCTCACCCCGCGAGAATGCAACCATCGCATCGCGAACGATAGGGATGCACTTCTCATAAGTCAGCCGTTTTGCAACTTCTTCGCGGTCTATAAATCGCATCCGATGCTTCCTCGTTGTGAGTCAAGGCGCACAGTTTTTACCTGCCGAGAATCGCACAGCCCACATTTTTCCCTGGCCTAGAGCTGCCATTGATCCGCGTGCCCGAGAATAATCTTGGGATCTGCTGATCGAGAAATATATACCATCAGCTACCTTGCCTCGATTGGGCCGAACGTGTTGCAAGATCGACAGAAAACCGGGGAGCGACCGGACGAAAAAGCGCGTTTCGCCGACGGCGCGCCGGCCTAGCCATTCACGGGCGGACAACCCGGAGGCTTACTGGCGTCATCAGTAACCGGCATTTACCCGATCTTGGTTACCCTGGGGAGGTTACGAACGGGCTATACACAAAAAGGAGAGCCCTCCAATAAACTAAGGTACATGACCTTTGGGGTTCTTCCCCTGGCCGGTCACAGGCTGGCAAATATAAGATCCCGTGAATGAACGACCCCCTTTTGAGACCGAAATAGAAAACGTATCCAACCAAGGAGTCCCGTCACATGAATCACGCAAGAAAGATGATGATTTGTCTGAGTGTTTTCTGCTTAGTGGTTTTGTTGCAGAGTTTTGGCTCTCAAACTGAGCTCGTTACGCGAGATCAGGCCAGCGCAGCACATCAGACATCCGCTCGGTCGAAGAACGCGACGAACAATTCGCGAGCGACAGCAAAGCTATCGCGGCGCATGCTGGGCGCGAATCCGCCGACCACACAGATTGGATTTCTAAGCGCGCCCCAGATCGCGGCCGGCGGCAGCGACTATTCGACCTATCCGGGAGTCGTAGGCTATTTCAATGGCACCGGTAAGCTGCAGGGTGCTGCCATGCTGGTTGACACCGGCACTTCGACTCCGGCGATTAATATTTGCGTCACGTTCAGCAATGGGAACGGCGGCTTCACGACCGCTCTTACTCCTCTGGGGACGACGGTCGCAACCGAGTCGGACGCGATATTCGCGGGCGATGTCAATGGCGACGGCTACGATGACATCATCGTTCTTGCTGGGATGGCAACGACCACGCCCCTGACCCCGGCCACTATGTCGGTTTGGCTGAACAAAGCTGATGGAAGTGGAACCTTTGTTCTCAATGGCAGCTCGACGCAGATCACGACCAATAGCGCGGTTGGGGCGACTCTCACTAAGGCGAAGCCCGACACGAACCTCGACCTGATAGTCGCGGACAATGCGAATCCCGGCAACATCTGGACCGTGAAAGGCAATGGCGACGGCACCTTCCAAGCTCCCACTTCCGTCGCATTCACCGGGCAGCTTTCGCCATACTCGACGGTAGCTTTTGCAGATTTCAATGGCGATGGCTTCCTTGATTTCGCCGGTTCCAATGGTGCGACCGGTGCCAACCTTTACCGAGTTGAGGTGTACCTCAACAACGGGTCGAATACCGGGTACCAGGCACCTATTGGCCTCAACACGCCCGACGGTAAGTTCGAATCATGTTTCAACCTGGCTGGTGACTTGAGCGGTCAGCCCAATAACCAGGCCGACATCGTCGTCGCCAACTGCGACAATGGCATCGCGGGCCGCCAGAGCAATTTACTGGTCTACGTTAACAATGGCAACGGAACCGGAACGTTTGCCAACAGCAACACAGGAATGGCTTACTCCGCGGGAGCCTGGCCAGCGGGCTTGAGTATCGCGGATATGAACGGCGATGGCTTGAATGATCTTGTCGTCAGCGATCAGCAGGCTGGCGGCGTAGTAGTTCTCTCGGGTGATGGCAAAGGCGGACTGCAAGGCCCCCCGGTAGTGGTGAGCTATGCGGCTGGCGGAGGGCCGCGCAGCACGTTGCCGCCCCTGGTGACTGACTATAACCCTGCCCTGGTGGCGGACTTCAACGGAGACGGCCTTCCCGACGTGATGCTGCCGGACTTTCGATCCAACTTCACTTACCTCCAAGGCTATGGCAATGGGACCTTTCGCTCGAGCGTGAATTACTACGCGGAATTGCCGGCTACGAGCAACCGTTTCCCCACTTCGGTTGGGATCGCCTCGGGAGACTTCAACGGCGATGGCATCCCCGATTTTGTGATCGGCAATGCCAATAGCACCGGTGTCGCCGGCGGTATCACCGTATTCCTCTCCAATGCCGATGGCAGCATGAATCCGGGCGTGACCTACCCTGGTACGGCAGCGACCGCCCAGTTGAGCTATGTGGTTGTAGCTGATTTTAATGGGGACGGCAAACTTGATATTGCCGCCACTGACGCCGTCAATGGTGGTGTGCAAATCTTCACCGGCGTCGGCGATGGTACGTTTGTGGCAGGTGCAACCTACCCAACGGATACGATTGCTGCCACCACGTTGGGGATCGTCACGGCTGACTTCAATGGCGATGGCCACCCCGACCTGGCGGTGGTCAATCAAACCAGCAGCGGCACCGTTGGGGACGTCGGTATTCTGCTCAACGATGCGCAAGGACATGGCAGCTTCACTTTGGCTTCTGCCAATCCTCCGCTGTCAGCACCGGCGCAAGAGCTTGCTGCCGCCGACCTGAACGGAGATAAGAAGCTCGATATCGTCGTGCCGCTTTTTGGTACCACGACCAGCCCAGGCAGCGCGGTAGCCGTGCTGCTGGGGAATGGGAACGGGACCTTCGCCGCCCAGCCGGACTTCCAACTCGTGAACGGCGCCAATACTTTCTACCAGCCGGTCGATGCAGCAATCGGCGACTTGAACGGCGACGGGAAACCGGACTTGATCGTGGGGACCGACGATCAAGTTCCCGGCAGCTTCCACCAGGGAATTGTAGTGGCTCTGGGAAATGGCAATGGTACATTCCAGACCCCTAATCTGTTCTCCAGCTCATCCCAGACCGGACCTGATCCGATGGGAGTACAGCTAATTGACTTGAATCGTGACGGCCATCTGGATGTGATCACGGCCAACTACAAGAACGGCACTGTGGCTGTGCTCTACGGCAAAGGCGATGGAACGCTTTACGACCCCGTCGAGTATGTCTCGAGTCTCGAGCCATTCGGCATTGCCTTGGCGGATGTCAACGGCGACGGTGCAATCGACGCGATTGTTTCCGGAGATGGCAATGGTTTCTCGGGGGTCAACGTACTCCTGAACAGTAGCGGGGACTCTACCACCGCCAACTCCTCCACCAATCCTTCCGTGGCGGGCGAGCCGGTGACTTTCACGGCCACCGTTGATGGTTCCAAGGTAAAGGGTGTGACCACGGTTCCGACGGGAACAGTAACTTTCTTCGATGGCACAACTGCAATCGGGCAGCCTGTCCCTCTGACCTCTGGCGTAGCTAAACTGAACGCCGGCCTAACCGCTGGTTCGCACAACATCACTGCTCAGTACAGCGGAGATGCGAATTACTTGGCGAGCACCTCGACAGCGTTTGCCCAGGTAGTGAAACAGTCCGCGGCCTCCACCGCGGTTAAGTCGTCCGCCAACCCCGCAGGCATCGGGGCGACCGTGACTTTTGCCGCGACCGTGGCCTCGACCGTAAGTGGCGACACTCTGGTTCCGACGGGCAGCGTAACTTTCTTAGACGGCTCCACGAAGCTGGGGTCGGCAACGCTGAATTCCAGCGGGCAGGCCAGCATCAGCACGAGCAGCTTGGCACTCGGTACGCACAGCATCACGGCCCAGTACGGTGGAGATACGAACTTCATGGGAAGTGCGTCGTCGGCGTTGAGTCAACTGATCACCGCGCAACCGGACTACTCGCTGAGTGCAAATCCAAGCAGCCAAACCGTGAACCCTGGTAGTTCCGCCGCCTACGCCATCACTCTGACTCCGAGCAATGGCTACGACGGAACCGTTACTTTTGCATGTCCTTCTTCCGCGCAGTTGCCGGCGGGAGTAACCTGCACTTTGCCAGCTCCGGTTGTACCGGCGGGCAAAGCGGTCACATTGACGCTAAACACTACCGGTCCGAGCGCTATGTTGCGCGCACCTTCTGGAACCAACTCACATCCGTCTGGGATGAATCTTTGGGCGAGCCTTGGCAGCATCGGAGTCTTCGGTCTGATGCTTACAGGCGATTGGAAGAAGCGTAAGTATCGTCGCCTGGCAATCGTCCTCGGAATTCTTGCCATCGTGATGATTCTTGCGCTGGTGGGTTGCGGCGGTGGTTCCAGCACACCGAATACGGGTGGCGGGGGCACGCCTGCGAATACCTACACCATAACCGTCACGGCGACCGGTTCGGCCGGGACAAACAACGGCAGTACCCAAGCTCACCCGCTCACGCTCACTCTGGTCGTCAAGTAGGCGGCTAGTCCGGTGCTTCTGTAGGGCGTTGCCGAGAGGCAACGCCCTTCGCTTTTCTCCTCTGCCTTTCCCCACATTCCTGACCTCTTCCAAACAGGAACTACTTCGCAGTACTCTCAGCGCCATTGTCTACTCGATAACTAATCGCAGCCATCCAGAAGCCCGCATTTGGCGATTAGGAGAATGGAAGAAGTGTGTTGACAAAAGAGGAAGGGCGTTCAAGAATAGCTACCGTCCTTTCCCCAGAAGGGTTAACCTTACCCTAGGCTATTTGCGAAGGATGGGTTAGCTGCTCTAAGTGCGCGCTCCCCCGAAACCAGTGGATGGGCGGGTAGCTGTCAGGTCTTGGCGGAGAATCGTGCGCACCCAATATCGACCCCGAGTAAGACGTGCGGCTTCGGGTCATTCCTTCAGCAGTAATGCCGTGGAGAACACCATAGCGCCGTCTACAAGATTTGAAGAATTGCGTAAAGGAGGAACTACAAGTGAGCCCAGCCAATGTTTTTCGCAAGATGTGGTCCAACGATGAAGGTCAGGACATAGCGGAGTACGCCGTGATGCTTGCCGTGATTCTAGTGATCGTCGTCGGCACGATCCGACTTATCGGAGGGAACGCAAACAACGTGTTTTCCAGTGTCGCGAGTTCGATTAGCCAATAGCGCGAGCCCCCGGCAGTAGAGTGTAGAAACCTGATGATCCGCCTCACCCGTTCGACCGAGGTATCACCTGGACATATCGCTGGCATTCCCGCAGTGATGAAGCAGATGGGCACTACGCTTGCGACCGCGGCCTGAAACCACCGGGCAGCTGAGCGTCCATGCAGAATCGTGGCTTCTACGTGGCACAAGCTATAACCACGCGCACGCGTAGCCCTAGCCTCCGGCACAAGACTGGCCCCAACAAATCCAATCCTACGGGGAGCGGCGCTATGCACAAGGCTGCTGTGCGCGCAACCCACGTCTCCAGCGTGAAGTTGCCAATCAAAGTTCGACCGGGTTCCCTTGCCCACGACCAGGACCGCCTTCGGACCATTAGCGACGGACTAAAATAGCCCTAATCATGGCGAACTTGCGGAAGAACAATGTCGACAACTCAGGGTTGACGATCGAGGCGTCTCTAGGGCCTGAGAAGTTGGTTCCGACCGGCGAAGTGTGGCAGCGTGACTTCAGGAGTATGCGGCGTCACGCGTGCGGCGAGCAATTTGTGCGCGGGCTTCTGACCCGAACGATTGACTATGAGGAACTGGCGCAGGAGGACTTCTCGCGTTTTCATGTCCGAGAAGCGGCGGTCGCGGGCCTTTATTTGACTGAAACCGTTCATCCATCTGGTTACAGGATTCCGAAACATGCTCATGAAGTGGAGTCTTTATATCTCCTGCTCGCAGGCAGTCTCACCGAGCAATTTGGCCACGAGAACGTGGAAAGGCGTGCTGATGAACTGATTTTTACCCCAGCGGACAAGCCTCATTCCAATGTTTTCCAGGAGCGCGGGGGACGTTGTCTTATCATCGAACTGCACCCGACCGTGCTTTCTCGCGTATGTGAGTGGGGAGGATTGCCTACGGACCTCAAGTCGTTTCGCGGACAGCCCGCTTGGTTGGCCAGAAGGCTGTACAACGAGTTTCGTTCTGGCGCGGCCATCTCGCCTCTGGTGGTGGAGGGATTAGTCCTTGAAATGTTCGGCGAGATTTGCCGACAACCGGGCCCGCTCCGGAGCTCCCGGTCTCAGCGAAAGGCCACTCAAGCTCGCGAATTTCTGGATGCAGCCTTTTCACAACCTGTTTCCCTCGCCGACATCGCACAAGCTGTTGACGTTCATCCAATTTATCTGGCGCGAGTATTCCGGCAAACCTACCGGTGCAGCGTCGGAGAGTACCTGCGGCGCCGCAGGGTTGATTTTGTTTGTCTTCAACTTTCGGGTTCGGACAAACCGCTGGCAGAGATCGCATCGGAAGCAGGCTTTTGCGATCAGGCCCACCTGACCAGAACCTTTCACCGGCTTACCGGATTTACTCCCGGCCAGTATCGGTTGGCACGCCGAAGCTAGTTCGCCGGGTTCAAATACAGTTCCGCATGTGCAAGACCCGCCCTGTCGTGTTGCGGTAGTGTCCTCGGATTATGGCGATAAGAATAAAGTTAGTGTGGGTGTTTGCGGGGATTCTGATTGCGGGCGTGGTGGCTTGGTCGGCTGCTGCAGATGGCTTTGGCACGATAGGGATTCGATTTGAGCAGTTGTACTGGGACGACCATCCCGACAAGCGTGGTCCGTTGGTTGTTCTGGCGGTAGAGGAGGGACTTCCTGGCGCCAAGGCCGGTGTCCAGAGGGGCGACATTGTCTTCGCGATTGACGGAGTGCCAGTGATGGGCCGAGACCTGGCGGAAATCGAACGTAAAGCGATTCGGGGACCTGTAGGAAGCACAGTTCATCTCTCGTTTGCCCACTTGGACGGCAGTCAGTCGGAGTTGGCCGTGACCCGCGCGCCCTACCAGCCTTACCTGAACGCAGCTTCGGATCAGTTCGCATACAGCATCCCCGGAAGCTGGCGCATCGATCCGCGCTATGACTTTCCGCTCGCGTGGGCTGCCTCGATTGTGTATCACGGCTCGGAGGACGTCGCTTTTTCACCCGACTTCGACTTCAGCGACTCACCCGAGTATCACTCGTACTTATTTTTCTGGTGGCTGGACGGGACGCCCACACTCACCGCGAAACAGCTTGAGTCCGATATGGTGGTCTACTTTCAAGGTCTGGCAGAACAACGCGGGAAGAGAAATGGCTTCCAACCGGATGCTTCCAAAGTTGCTGCTAGTTACAGCGCTAATCCTGCGGGCCCGCAGAACTTTGGGGGAGCGACTGCCAGTAGTTTCAAAGGTGTGGTCAGTATTTACGACACACATGGCAAGGTCATCGATCTTAATTCGGAAGTGGTAACCGGCGTGTGCCCGGGCTCGGATCACACGGTGGCGTTTTTTGGAATGTCCATGCAACCGCGTCAGGAAGGAATTTGGAAAAGCATCGACACCGTGCGCGACAGCTTTCGCTGTAGCCGATAGGAGTCGGAAATGGATCGTCGGGGATTGTTAGTCCAAGTCGTGAGCGCTCCATAAGTTCAGGGTGCTCTGTTGGAATTTCAGCTTCCACTGGCCGTTCTGCTTCACCCATGTATTGCTTAAATGCTGATATTTCTCTAACTGGCTGCCAGGAAATACTGCCTTGTAGATGACGACGGCGCAGCCTTCATCGAGTGGAATGACATTGAACTCATACAAAATGGGCGACGGCTCCGGGTGTTCAGGCGGATGGACATCGCGCACGAATTCTTTTTTGCCTGTGCTGTTTCCATTGGTCTCGACTGAAAGGAAATCGTCGGCAACCGCGTTCCTGACATATTCTGCATCGCCACGTTCCAACGCGTCCTGAAAAGCTTTTTGCGTGCTGATCAATTCCTGCTTAAGCGAAGACAGGTCCGATTGCTGCGGAGTGCCGGCGTTCGTCTCTCCGGCGCGTGCAACCGCGGACATCATGAGAGCCAGGTAGAACACAAACGCTGTCATCCGTCGGATATTCATGGGAGGCTCCTCTTTTTCGCGAGACGTGTAGACTGATTATCTCGCAATTCAGTCTATTGAAACGAATCAATAACCGATATTATCTAAGCAGTGACAAATCAGCCTGGGCGGAGCCGATGGTGCCGTTACTGCCTCCTATCCTGGCGCCGCGGTGGTTCTTTGCTTGAAAGGGATTTGAACCATGAAGACTCCGGGCTTCGCTTCTTTCTCTCTGCTGCTGGGTGCTCATCTGCTTTATACGGCCACGCTCGTCGCCGCAGCCGAACCGGCAACGCGGCCATTAGTTGACGGATGGACTCTTCAATCCTCCGGCAAAGTTGCTGAGACAGGCGACGTGATTTCGAACTCGGCCTACCGGCCGAAAGGGTGGTACACGGTTTCGGTGCCCACGACCGTAGTGGCTGCGCTGGTAAAGCAGAAGGTCTATCCTGACCCGGCCTTTGGCATGAATCTACGGCAATTTACCGGAATGACGTATCCAGTAGGCGCAAACTTTTCAAACCTCGCCATGCAGCCAGACAGCCCGTTTGCCGTGGCGTGGTGGTACCGCAAAGCGTTCACGCTTCCGGCCGGTGACCGGGGCAAGACAATCTGGTTGGACTTCAACGGCATCAACTACCGTGCGAATATCTGGGTGAACGGGAAGCAAATTGCCAATCTTCAGCAGGTCGTCGGCGCGTGGCGAACCTATGAGTTCGACATCACGGGCGTTGCACATCCCGGGGCCGAGAACGTTATCGCGGTCCAGGTGTGGGCTCCGCAAGAAGACGATCTGGCGATTACCTTTGTCGACTGGAACCCCGCTCCCCCGGATAAGAACATGGGGCTATGGCGAGCGGTGAACATCAGGACGAGTGGCCCGGTTGCTTTGCGCTACCCCGCCGTTCTGTCACACATTAATTCTCCCGCGAACGACAGCGCTCAACTCACCGTGACTGCACAGGTCAAGAATGCGACCAATCACGCGGTGAAAGGCAGGCTGAAAGGCACAATCGAAAAGACGAAGTTCGAGCAAGAAGTGAACTTGGCCCCGAACGAGGTAAAGGATGTAACCTTCGCGCCCGGTGAGTTTTCGCAGCTCACGTTTGCACAGCCACGCCTCTGGTGGCCGCCGCAGATGGGTACTCCGGACTTGTATCCGTTGCATTTGGAGTTCGAGATTAAAGGACAAGTGTCTGACGCGTCGGACTCGCACTTCGGGATTCGCGAAATCACTTCGCAGCTCAACGACAGCGGTAATCGCGTCTTCAGCATAAACGGTAAGAAGATTCTGATTCGCGGCGGCGGCTACTCCTCGGACATGATGCTGCGATACGACGCGAACAACATTGACGACCAATTTCGATACATGCAGGACATGGGGCTCAACACGGTCCGGCTAGAAGGCAAACTTGAGCCCGAAGACTTTTTCGAGCAGGCCGACCGCAAAGGCGTGCTGGTGATGGCGGGTTGGTGCTGTTGCGACCACTGGGAGCATTGGTCGAATTGGTCGGAGGCCGATTACCAGATCGCTAAGGAGTCGCTGGTTTCGCAGATCTATCGCCTGCGCAGCCATCCGAGCCTGGTCATGTGGCTGAACGGCAGCGACAATCCGCCGCCCCCCGATGTTGAGGAGATGTATCTCGACGTCGAAAAGCAGGCGCTGTGGCCGAACCCGGTCGTTTCTTCAGCCACTGCTAAGCCGGCCGGATTTTCCGGCCGCAGTGGCGTGAAGATGACTGGGCCGTATGAATACGTCGCTCCCTCGTATTGGCTGGTCGATTCCCTCGACCATCCTTCGCCCACCGAGTGCAACGAGGGCGGCTGCGGGGGTGCGCACGGGTTCAACACCGAAACCAGCCCCGGCCCGGCAGTCCCACCGATTGAAAGCCTGGAACGATTCTTACCGAAAGATCACCTGTGGCCTATCGATGAATACTGGAACTACCATGCCGGCGGCGGCTCGTTCAAAGACATCCACGTGTTCACCGATGCGTTGAATGCGCGCTACGGCAAGGCTGATAACGTTCAGGACTACGCCTTGAAATCACAGTTGATGGCCTATGAGGGGATTCGGGCCATGTACGAGGCTTACAGCCGGAACAAGTACACTTCAACTGGCGTGATTCAATGGATGTTGAACAATGCGTGGCCTTCGTTGATCTGGCATCTCTACGACTATTACCTGCGTCCGGGCGGCGGATATTTTGGCGCGAAGACGGCCATGCAGCCGCTGGATCCGGTTTATGGCTACGACGATCACTCGATTTGGTTGGTCAGCAGTCAGTACCGGGATGCGAGCAATCTCAAAGTCACGGCCAAGGTTTACAACCTGGACATGAGTGAGAAATTTTCCCGGGAAGAAATTGTGAACGCGTCGGTGGACAGCACGAACAAAATCTTCGCGCTCCCGGAGATTCAAGATCTTAGCCCGACTTATTTCCTGCGTCTCACGGTTCTGGATTCGACTGGAAGAATCGTGGGATCGAATTTTTACTGGCTATCCACCTCTCCCGAGACATTGGATTGGGAAAAATCAAACTGGTATACGACTCCGACGGCGACTTACGCTGATTTCACGGCCCTCAAGCAATTGCCCAAGGTAAAGCTGAACGTAACTAGCCGCAACGAGCGTAAGGGCGATGAAGAAGTCACCCGGGTCACGCTCGAGAACCCGAGCAAGAACCTGGCATTTTTTGTTCGCCTCAAGGTCGACAAGAGCAAGGGCGGTGAAGAGATTCTTCCGGTGCTGTGGCAGGACAATTATCTCTCGCTGATGCCAGGCGAGAAACGCGAGATCACGGCAACGTATCACGTTAGCGACCTTGGCACTGCGAATCCCGTAGTAGAAGTCAGCGGCTGGAACGTCGAATAGCTAATTTCGTCGTCATGTTGGACTGCGCATCCGGATCAGTCTGGCGGTCTGTTTGTTATCCTTCCTCACCCGCGGGCAAGCCCTTAGTCTGTCTGCCGCTCAAGGCGTCCATGTCGATCGGTTCGACAAAACTACAAGACCAAATCAGTTCGATCCCAGCCGAATCTTTCGGCAGATCGGTTGCCACAACGGGCATTTGTCAAGCCAGCCTTTGGTCGAGAGTTGTGCCAACTTTACCATTAAATTACCGACGTAATTACCGACGTAATTATCGGTTGTGATAGACATCAATGTGGGTCGCCAGACGGAAGCGCCGTTTCGATCCCCAGATTCGAGCTTCCCCACGGCGGTTGCAAAAGACCTCGGCATCACCGTTCGAGGAGAGCCATGTCAAAGAAAATTCTTGTGGTTGACGACTCCAAGACAGCCTTGATGATGGAGCGCGAGATCGTCGAACGGCGTACGACGTACCAGTGTGTGACTGCGAGTGACGGGCTGGAAGCGGTCGAGAAGGCGCAACTAGAGCGGCCCGATTTGGTTTTGATGGATGTGGTAATGCCGGGCATGAATGGGTTTGAAGCCTGCAAGAGGATGCGCCAGCAAGCCGGGACGCGCGAGATTCCCATTGTTCTGGTCACTACTCGCGGCGAGGAATCATATATGGAGGCTGGGTTTCAGAGCGGATGCAACGACTACATCACCAAACCGGTCGATGGCGCTGAGTTGGTGGCTTTGTTACAGAGCTATTTAGGTGAGTAGGGAACTGAGAACGAGCTAGGTTTTTCTCCGGTTTTTGTCGAATCAGTGCCACAAGGATCTTCATGAACGGTAACAAAAACGGCGCGTCTGGGACGAAGTCCTCTGGAGCTGCCATGAACGATCTGCGGTTGGAAGCGGCGCGGAAAAGGCTGAGCGAGAGCAGCAGTCAAGAGGATGCCATCGAGGGCCTGCGCGAGATTGCGGCCAACTTTCTCGGCTCCGAGGAAATTGGTCTGTTCAAAGTTGAACGGAGAACTGCGACATTTAAAGTTTATTGGTCATTCGGAATCAACCCAGAGAATTATGACCTGCTGCGAGCCCTGGGCGAAGCGGGCTTTCAACGCGTGATGCGGGGTGAATGCCACGTTGTGCTCCCAACCCGCGACGGCTCTGGCTCGGTGGTTAAGGTCCAGGCATTTATTCCTATCCGCTTCGCAAACCAGACGGTGGCGATCCTTGCGATATTGCGGTTGCTTCCGCAAAAGGTCGCATTCGACAGATCAGACATGGAACTGTTCAAGCTTCTTTCCGACGAAGCCGCTAAACCTTTGTTTGGATCGAGTGTTCATTCGATGCCAGTCGAGGGACCGGGAATCAGAGCATGACCGAGGCCAAGTTCAATCCGGCGGTGCTGCCCACGGAGTTCATGAAGAGTTTTGATCACGCCGACTCAGAACAGGCCAGGCACTTTCTCTATCCGGGGCAACTCTTCGTAACGCGCGATCCCATCACCATCTCAACCATTCTCGGATCGTGTGCGGCTATTTGTCTCTGGGACAGGCACAAAAAGGCGGGAGGAATGAACCACTATCTTTTGCCTGAAGGCCAGGGTGAGGGGCCGAACCGGCTGCGCTACGGCAACGTCGCCAATGCTGAACTGCTGAGACAAGTCTTGGCTCTCGGATGTGAACTGCGAAGTTTGCAGGCCAAAGTCTTCGGAGGGTCTTGCGCGTTCGGCAATGATCCTTTGCGGTCGCTCGGAGCAAGGAATGTGCAGCTTGCGGAAAGTTTTCTTCGCTCTGCAGGCATTCCGGTGGTTGAAAAAGAGGTCTCTGGAAAACACGGCCGCAGGCTGGTATTTCAGATCTCCGATGGCGTGACCACGATCAAGAATTTCGACCAGGTGTAAGAGAAAAACTTTGCGCCAGTTGGCGTGACGACGAGAGGAGAACGGGTGGATTTGGCGGACTTTGACCGTGAAGCAGTTCTAGCGTCGTTTCTCATCGAGTCGAAAGAAGGCCTGGACTTGATGGAACAGGCGTTAGTTCAAATGGAATCGAGCCCTTCCGATTTTGAACTGCTTCACAGTGTTTTCCGCGTTGCCCATACCATCAAGGGCAACGCAACCTCGTTGGAACTCCGCGCAATCGCCGGATTCGCCCACGTAGTCGAGGACTTGTTGGACGTTTTTCGCGAGCAACAGGCTCTCCCCAGCGCAGACTTGATTTCAGTGCTGCTAAAAGCGGTGGATGAACTTCGTGCAATGGTCTCAAGCGCGGCGGCCGGACCCCAAGAGCTTACTCCGAGCCAACAAGCGCTCAGGAAAGAAATAGCGCGGGAGGTTGAAAAACGTGCGAAAAGGATTGTCACCGCCAGCGAAGCCCCGGCGGAATCGAATTCAACCGCAAAGGTTGAGATACCGTCAGGCGCCCACCGCACGCTGCGCGCCGACGTGGACAAACTCGATCGCATGTTGAACCTGACTGGGGAAATTGTGATCGCACAAGGACGCCTGCGCCGGATGATCGAAAAGCTTGATGCCGAGCAGGGGCGAGCCATGCTGGAGATGCATCGCGAGGCCGAGCGGCTGTACATGGAACTGCAAAGTGAAGTCATGAGCATCCGCATGGTTCCAGTCGGCCCAATGTTTCGCCAGTTTGTCCGTCCCGTGAGAGATCTTGCTAAGAGCCACGGAAAATTAGCTCGTCTGGAATTGGTAGGGGGCGAGGTCGAGGTTGACACCACCGTGCTTGAACAATTGAAGGATCCCCTGCTGCACTTGTTGCGCAATGCGGTCGATCACGGTTTCGAGAAGCCGGCCTTGCGCGAAAGCCGAGGCAAGAACCCCTGCGGGCTGATCCGGCTGACGGCAGCGCACAGCGGCGGAAACATTATCGTGAAACTGGAGGACGACGGAGCGGGGTTCGACCGCAATCGCATTTTCGAGAAAGCAAAACGCCTTGGACTCTTGTCCGGTAAAGATGAGGTTCGCGACGAGGACCTTTACGATCTGGTGTTTCGAGCGGGATTTTCAACCACCGACTCGGTAACCGATCTTTCCGGTCGTGGAGTCGGGCTCGATGTTGTCCGCCGCAACATCGATAATTTGCGCGGAACCGTCGAGATATCGAGCACGTTCGGCAAAGGCAGCACCATTACCATCCGCTTGCCGCTGACCTTGGCCATCATTGAAGGGTTTTCCGTCAAGGTTGGCAGCGAGACCTTTATCGTTCCTCTGGAACACGTGACGGAGTGTACGGAACTGCCGGAGGGACAGCACAGCCCAGACGCCAGCGGGATTCTTAGCCTGCGCGGAACTGCCCTTCCTTATATCCGATTGCGGCACCTGTTTAGCGTGTCCGGCAAAGCTCCTAAGAGGGAGAACATTGTTGTTGTCAAGGTCAACGAGTTTTATGCCGGAATCGCAGTGGACGAATTGCTTGGTGGCATGCAAACGGTGGTCAAGCCGTTGGGCAGGGCATTTCGAGGAGTTCCCGGGATTGCTGGTTCAACGGTTCTTGGCGATGGACGTGTGGGCCTGATCGTTGACGTGCCCAGCCTTCTGCGTGGGGTAATGCAATCGACTTTGCATGCGCAAGCATAGACAAAAGAGCAGCCGTTAAAGAGGTGAAGGACAATGAAGAATTGGCAAGATCAGAAAATAGGCACGCGACTGGGTGTAGTCTTCGGAGCCATCCTGTTGTGCGTGATTGCCGTCGGTGGAGTCGGACTGAACTGGCTTGGCCGCCTGAATTCCGACATGTCGGCTGCGATGCAGAAGCGTTACAACACGGTGGAGTTGACGCACCAGACGATCGAGAACTCGATCACCAACGCACGCATCACGTTGCAATTATTTGAGACTACCGATCCTGACGAAGAGAAGAAGCTCAATCAGCAGAACGACGCAATCAGCCACGAAATCAGCGGGCAGGTCGGGGAAATCGAAAAGAGTCTCAGCTCCGCTCAGGAGCGAGAGCTGTTTGAAGTCGTCACCCAAGACCGGCAGGCCTATATTTCGGCCAGGAATAAAGCCAAGGGGCTGCTCGCCGACAAGAAACGGGAGCAGGCTCTGGCAGCGTTGCGCGACGATGTGATCCCAGCACTCGACAAGTACCGGGGTATGTGGGAAAGGTTTATTGACCTTCAGACTGCCGCCATGCAGCAAAGTATGAAAGAAAGCCAGGAAGACTACACTGTGGGCCGCAGGATTGCATTGTTGCTTCTGGCTCTCACTCTGTTCCTGGCCACGCTCTCGGCACTCAGCGTTACCAAGAGTATTACGGCTCCGATTGAGCAAGCAGTCCAGCACGCGGAGCGAATTGCAGCAGGCGATTTGACCAGGGAGATCGCTGTCACCAACCGTTCAGAGACCGGCAAATTGCAGCAGGCCATGCGAGAGATGAGCAGCAGGCTGTCGGGCATCATCAGAGACGTGCGCGAAGGATCCGCTGCGGTTGCATCGGCGGCCCAGCAAGTCTCAGCCTCCTCGCAGAGTCTTTCTCAGGGAACCAGTGAACAGGCTGCTTCGGTTGAGGAAATGAGTTCGAGCTTGGAGCAGATGAACGCGTCCATTACCCAAAACGCCGACAATAGCCGCCAAGTGGAGCAGGCTGCGGCCAAGGGCGCGATGGCGGCAGAAGAAAGCGGCGATGCAGTTAAAGAGACTGTCGAAGCCATGAAGCAGATTGCCGCCAAGACCTCAGTGATTGAAGAGATTGCCTACCAGACCAATCTGCTTGCGCTCAACGCGGCGATCGAAGCGGCTCGCGCGGGAGACCAGGGCAGGGGTTTTGCGGTGGTCGCCGTCGAGGTTCGAAAGTTGGCCGAGCGGAGCCAGTTAGCGGCGCAGGAAATCGGCGGACTGGCGGGGAAGAGTGTCAGCGTAGCCGAACGATCTGGCCAATTGCTGTCTGACCTGGTCCCGTCTATCAAAAAGACCGCCGACCTGGTGCAGGACGTTGCTGCTGCATCGACCGAACAATCTGGCGGCGTGACGCAAATCAACAAGGCCATGTCCCAGGTCGATACGGTGACGCAGCGCAACGCATCGTCTGCGGAAGAACTCTCAAGTACCGCGGAAGAATTGGCTGCACAGTCTGAGCAATTGCAGCAGCTAATGACTTTTTTCCGTGTAGCGGGAGAACAGTCTGCGCAGCGCACCGGGGACGGCAAACAGCGGATGGTCATGCCCCTGAACCCAGTATTCAAAAGCGATTTTGCGCAGCGCAGCCATAATCAACGCGACGGCAAGGCGACGGAAGAAGCCAACTTCGCTCCGTTCTAAAGAAGTGCATTCGACGAAGCAAACGGCATAGATGCGAGGAATGAAATTATGGGAGCGTCGAACCAAGGGAAGAACCAAATCCCTCAGAGCACGGTGCAATACCTTACCTTCTTAACCGCAGGTGAGGAATATGCGATCAGTATTGTGAAAGTGAGCGAGATCGTTGAGTACGAGGCCGTGACAAGCGTACCCAACACTCCAGTCTGGATTCGTGGCGTCACGAACCTGCGCGGCAGAGTTGTCCCGGTTGTCGATCTCACGGTGAAGTTCGGATTGCCAGCCAGCTGCATTACCAAGTTCTCTTGCATCATCATCACCGAAGTGATGTTCGAAGGCGAGAACCTGACCATGGGGGTGTTGGCCGACTCGGTCAGCCAGGTTATTGATCTCTCTGCCGACGAAATCGAAGAGACTCCGCCATTCGGCACTCGTGTGAAGACTGAATACCTGCTGGGCATGGGGGCGCTAGGCAAGAAGTTTTGCCTGATTCTTGATATCGACAAAGTGCTTTCCGCTGATGAGTTGCTGGCGGTGACGGAGTCCGTTGCCGACGAAGGCCGCGCAGACGATACGAGCATAGGCGCACCAGCCAAAGAAGCACGCTTCGAGACGGGAGCATAGCTTTGCCCGCTGGAACCGCTGCAGGCAAGGATTCAGGCAAGTCCGCGCATGACGGCACCTGCCTTGAGCAACCACCTCATCTCTCGGTGAGCCCCGCGCTCTTCCAAAAGTTCCAGAAACTGATTTACTCGGAAACCGGCATTTGGCTGGGCAGTTCAAAAACAGCCTTGTTGTGCGGACGGCTCTTTCGGCGCCTTCGCGCACTCGAGATCACCTCATTGGAAAGCTACTACGAACGGGTTGTACAACCGGACCAGCACGAAGAGCGCGCCCGGATGATTGACGCCATCACCACGAACGAAACCCGCTTCTACCGCGAGCCCAGACAGTTCGAGTTTCTGGTACAGAGAGTGTTTCCCCGCTGGCAGGCGGACGCCGAACGCGGACTGCGACCCAAGCGAGTGAATATCTGGAGCGCTGGATGTTCTTCCGGGGAAGAGCCATACACCGTGGCCATGCTGCTGGCCAAGCATCTTCCCGCGGAGCAAGGCTGGGACGCGCGGATTCTCGCCACTGACATTTCGAATCGAGTGCTAGAAAAGGCTGGTAAGGGGATTTATCCCATCGCGAGGTCAGCGGAACTCCCAAAGGATTTGCTGCACGGGTTTATGTTGCGCGGAATGGCGGAGCGGCAGGGCGAGATGAAAGTGAAACTTGAAATCCAGCAGATGGTCGAATTCCGAAGGCTGAACCTGGATCAGGAGTCGGATCTCCTCGAAGGTCCATTCGACGCGATTTTCTGTCGCAATGTCCTGATTTATTTCGACACGGCTTCGAAGCAAAGGGTAGTCACGAGCCTCATTCGTCATCTGATGGACAACGGTCTTTTGTTCGTGGGTCACGCTGAGAACCTGACTAGTGTGTTCCCTCAGTTACGCAGCCTTGAGCCGACGATCTACACAAGAACGGGAAACAGAGAACAGTTGTGAGGACCGTGAATAGAGCGACGTAATCCGCAACTTTTACTTGCCTTCGAAAAAGAGTGCGCCACGTATGCATCGAGATGACTTACACGTCCTGGTCGTAGATGACTCGGCAATGGTTCGCCAGGTTATGCAGGCCATCCTCAGCACCAACAGCCGGGTCAAAGTCAACGTTGCGGCAGACCCGCTGATTGCGTGGGTAAAAATGTTAAAGGAACCTCCCGACGTTGTGATTACGGATCTCGAAATGCCGCGAATGGACGGTCTGACCTTCATCCGGAAAATCATGTCGGAAATGCCTACGCCAGTCGTGGTCTGCTCGGGTCTAGCTGCTCGCGGCACTGAACTCGCCCTGCGCGCGCTTGAAGAAGGAGCGGTTGAGGTAATCACGAAGCCTAAAGTTGGAGTGCGTGACTTCCTGCACGAATCCGCCGTCACCCTCGTGGACGCGGTCTGGAGCGCATCTCAAGCACAAGTCAGGCCGCGGCCGGTCATGGCGGTGGTTCCACGTCTGACGGCCGATGCCGTTCTGCCTCGCAAAATTAAGTCCCACTCCGCAGTGACGCCGAACGGAGTGATTGCGGTGGGCGCCTCGACCGGTGGAACCGAAGCCCTTCGTGTCTTCCTTACAGCCATGCCGACGGACTGCCCGCCGGTTGTGATTGTGCAGCACATGCCTGAAGGTTTTACCCGTGCATTCGCTGATCGCTTGAACAAAGAGTGCGCCATAGAAGTCGAAGAGGCTCGGGACGGCAGCCGCTTACAAACTGGGAAGGCACTGATCGCACCCGGCAACCGCCATATGCTCGTCAATCGCAGTGGTGAAGAACTTGCCGTCCAGATTGTCGATGGACCGCTGGTCTCCCGTCATCGTCCAAGTGTTGACGTGCTCTTTCGGTCAGTGGTCGTCTCCGTCGGCGCGAAGGCGGTTGGTGTCATCATGACTGGCATGGGCGACGACGGCGCTCAGGGCCTTTGTGAAATGAACGAAGCTGGAGCCACTACGATCGCGCAGGACGAAGCCAGCTGTATCGTTTTTGGAATGCCGAAAGAAGCGATTGCCCGGGGCGCAGTGAGCGTCGTTGTGCCTTTAGACCAGATCGCAAACACTGCACTGGACCTGCAGCGTCGTCGGGCGGGCTGGAAAGAAGAACTCCAGAAACGATGAGATTCAAGACTCAGTGCTGCAGCGTGCTTACTGACGCCACCCGAGGTGTTCTTCGCGTCCTTTGAAAATGTCATGAAGCAGATGAAAGAAACGCTGCTTTAGCGTCAACGGCTTCGCCTCGGGCGCTTCCGTCGTTGCGGTTTTTGCATCCGCCTCTGGTTCGCGGGCTGTAACTGCCCCAGTAGCCATGATCATGGCCTCCTTCTAGAAGTTAATCCTCAGAATCCCGATCGCTTGTACTTGCGACAAACTTCGCGCTAATCGTCTGCCGAGAGGAGGTCGGAAGAGTTCAATCGAGTTCTCATTCTAAGGAAGTTCTAATCCTGCAGGTAAGATCACCGATGGTATAGCACTTCGGGGTTAATCTCCTGGCTAAGCTTCGCTGTCAGATTTGTTCCTCAGTTCCTGGACGGAGAATTCACCGAACGAAGTACATTTACCCGATCGGCACTCTGTAGTACAGGTACCTCCTCCGCGCAACCTCCGTCCGTTCTCCAAGGAAAACTCACGCTTTTGGCACCTGTTCGCTGGTTCCGTGCGATGCAATCCTACTTCTGATGTCGTGCCCTCAACTCGCAACGCGAGGTTCACGGGCCAGGAATTCGCGTGGATCCGGAAAAGATCAGGAAAATATAATGAGCCTCCTCCATTCCTCTCGGCTGTCAGCATCAACCTTAACGCTGATCTTGTGCCTGGTTACCGTCGGCTGCGGCGGTTTGTCCTCGAGTTCAAATGGTTCGAAATCCAGCGGTGGGAGTAACCCACCACCACCCACGGCTAATGTTTCTGGAGCCGTCACACCGGCCGCAAATGGCAGTGGCGTAACCCTCACTCTCAGCGGTGTGGCGAATGCGACCGCCACGGCAGATGGTGCCGGAAATTACACGTTTACTGGTCTGGCCAATGGCTCCTATACGGTGCGCCCTGCCAAGACCGGTTTCAGTTTCAGCCCGTCCAGTCAAGTCGTCACCGTAAACGGAGCGAACGTCAGCGGCGTGAACTTTGCCGGAGTCGCAGGCTGCAGCGGCGGTGGCGGAAATGCTGATTTCTACGTTGGGACAAACGGCAGCGATTCCTGGTCAGGTACCCTCGACTGCCCCAACGCCGCGAATACGGATGGGCCGTTGGCTTCGATCGCTCAGGCCCAGATCGCGGTGCGAAAACTCATTCAGACCCATCCTAATCGGACCATCACAGTTATGGTCCGGCAGGGAACGTACTATCTGCCGTTAAGCCCCACCAGCCCGGGAATGTTGAATTTCACTGCCAGTGACTCGGGAACTTCGCAAATGCCCGTCATCTGGGAAAACTATCCCGGAGAAATGCCGGTCGTCAGCGGGGGCGAAGCCATCGAAGGTTGGACAAACTCATCCGGCAATTTGTGGCAAGTTGACCTGCCTGCCAACACTCAGCCCTTTGAGTATCTCTTCTACAACGGCGGGCGCCGCCTGCGCTCGCGCTTGCAGTCGAATTCGGGTGTTGGATATTACATGAATGATGGCGCCTGCTATTCCACTGCCACGGGGCAGACTGTCGCCGTGACCAACTGTAATCTTGGAACTTTTCTACGGGTGGCTGCCGAGGTGCCTCCCGGCAACACGGGTTGTCCCAGCGTAAGCAGTGGAACTCAATCCAAGTGTCTCGACCGTTTTAAATATAACCCCAGCGATCCAATCGCGAACTGGGCCAATTTGAACGGCGTCTATACGGGAGATCCCTCTCATCCCTGCAGCGCCGACAACTCTAATTCTTATCCGGTCGGTGACATCGAACTCATGCTTTTCGACTCGTGGACTGTTGACGTTATGCGCGTAAGCTGCGTGGACACCAGCAACCACATCGTTTATTTCACCGGCGCGACCCGGGGTCTTACCAACCAGTACGTCAATTTCGGTCCCACGGCTGGCCACCGTTACCTGGTCGACAATACGTACGATGCTTTTCAGCACGAGCAGCAAGCCAATCAAACCGGCCTTTGGTTCCTGGATCGTTCTAAATCACCATGGACCCTTTTCTATCTGGCCAACAGCGGAGAGAATCCTAATCAGGACAATACTGTCATCCCTCAACTACAGCCTGCCAGCGCCACCACCGGCAGCATGCTGAATGCGGTTCAGCTTCAGTACGTCACCTTTCGGGGCATTGTGTTTGAGATGGACGATTTCATCCCGCCCGCCGGGGGGTTCAACAATGATGAGAGTGGTGGAAACACGCTGCCCGCGGCCATCGACTGCGAGAGCTGTCAATATGTCACTTTCGATGGCATCACGGTGCGGCATACTTCTACTTCCGGTCTGCAGATCGCTTCTCTGGCCAGTCACTCTGGACCGCCGGCGGCCAATGATGTAATCCAAAACTCGGCTTTCTACGACCTCGGTTCCAATGGCGTCCATATTGGCCACATGCCGCAAGGATACGACCTCGCCACCAGCGTCGTACAATCCGTGACCGTGCAAAATAACATCATTCAAGGCTATGGCCGCGTCTTTCCCGATGGTGAAGGCATAGCCGAAGGCAACGGCAATAACATTCTGTATCAGCACAACGACATTAATGACGGGTACCACGCGGGTATTTCGATCTGTCTGGACGGATGCCCGGGAGAGAACGGCAACAGCATTGTCAGTCAGTACAACCATCTCTGGAACCTGATACAAGGCATCACCTCGGATGGAGGTTCGCTTTACTACGCGACCGGAGACCCGCAGAAAAGCGGGACAGGAAACAAGATTCTGAACAACCTGATCCACGACGTGAGCGATTCATCAATTATCGATCGAGCAATTCTGGGCACAGGGTACGGCGGCCATGGCATTTATCTCGATTTCGAGTCCGCAGGCGTGAGCATTGAAAACAACGTCGTCTATCGTGTTTCCGCGTCCACGGCGTTCATGAGCGAGGGGCCGGCAAGTGGGCAACCGCCAAACACGTTCCAGAACAACATATTTGCCTACGGCCGGAGGGGAATGTTCAACGAGGGAACGGCGTGGCCACAAAACTGTAATTCCTCAACCAAAGCCAACCTGACGAGCAACATCCTATATTTCGACCAAAATGATTCGACGGGATTTTACGCGATTGATGGGTGTGCCGACTCCTGCGGAATGGCCTTCAATCAATATCAGAATTTTCAACGAAATCTCTATTGGAGAACCGACGGCCAATTCGCAACCTATTCGAAGGCGTTTCACGTCTTGACCACTACACCTCCTCCGGATCAGGCGAACTCATGCAGCCAGCCTCCGACCCCAAGCACAGCTTGGACGTTCTTCGACTTCCCCACTTGGCAGTCCGGACGTCCGTTGGTTGACGGAAGCCCTTTGCCGATGAATGAAGACGCGGAGGGAACTGTAAGCGTCGATCCCGGTTTCGGCACTACCGGTCTTCCCACTGATTTTCTGCTTTCCAAATCGCCGGTGGCAGGCTTCGACTACTCTCAAACCAACGACACCATAAACACCGCCGGTAGGACGAACCCCGTAATTCATCCGCCAACCGTGCCATCCACTTTCCCAACCTACTACTACGCCGCCTTCTAGACCTGCTCCGAGCTTGCTAATCCGGTCCGGGTCATGACTGCTGCATCAAGTTGTTCAAAAGTTTGTTTCTACGCGCTTGTAGGGCCGAGGGAAGTTTTTGGGCAGGCGCACGTGCGGCGGTATGGTATATGAGGAACGTGCTCAGACGAAATGGAGTGCTCCTGATCCCATGAAGAACACGCATGCTGCGCGCGATGGCGAAACGGCCGTTGAGCCAACTTTTGCCCGACGGTCCGAACTGCCCTCCACAGGATCGAACCGCAGGGCTGTGCTCAAGTCTCTTGGCTTCGCCGCAGCGGCGCTGATGTTGCCACATGGCTTGTCAAACAACATGAATCTTGCGGGCACGTTTCCGGGCAGCGCTGAAGGATGGTCAAGTTCGCCGGGCCCAGCAAAGAATCCCAAATGGTACGGCTTCAACCTGCTCGAATACTTCTCCACCGATCCGGATTGGATGAAGTACTTCCCCTATAAGAACGATGGCATGTTCCTGGAGGATGACTTCCGCTGGATTCGAGACTGGGGGTTCAACTGGGTTCGATTGCCGATGGACTACCGCTTCTGGACCGACTCTCAGGATCTGCTCAAGATTCGCGAAGACAAAGTTGTGCCGATTGATCGCGCCATTCAACTGGGCGACAAATACGGGATCCACGTCAACCTCTGCTTGCACCGTGCACCCGGATACTGCATTCTCGACACCTTAGATGAAGGGCTCACTGGCATTCACGTCACAAAACAGAAAAGCAGCCTTTTTGCAGATCCAAAAATGCTGGATGCCTTTGTCTATCAGTGGACCTATTTTGCTGATCGCTACAAGGGGATCTCCAGCGAGAAACTCAGCTTCAATCTGGTGAATGAGCCGATCGTGACGCCGACGGCCGCGGAAATGGACGAATTAAGGAAAGCGAACAAAACTGAAGCCGAGAATTCCGTTCGGGGAGAACTCGTGAAACGCCGCGCGGCGGATTACACACGCGTCGCTCGGGCGGCCATCGACGGAATTTCAAAGCACGATGCGCACCGGCTCATCATCACCGATGGATACAACGGTGGCACCTCTGCCATCCCGGATTTGTTCGAAACTGGAGTTCTGCAGAGCTGTCACACTTACCATCCCGTACAGCTCACCCACTACCGGTGCGAGTGGGCGCGCGGCATACTTACTGGCTCGGAACCGGTGCCGACCTGGCCGCTCAAGGACGCTAAAGGTGTCGTCACCGTGGATCGAGCTGAGCTGGCTCGGACATTTCGGCCGTGGGGCGAGCTTGCCGGCCATCAGGTTCCTATTCATTTTGGCGAGATGGGCTGTTACAAGCACACACCGCCGGAGGTCGTTCTGGCCTGGTTTGACGACACTTTACGTGTGCTAAACGATCTGCAGAGCGGTTGGGCGCTGTGGAACTTTCGCGGTCCGTTTGGCATTCTCGATACCGAACGTCCCGGCACGAAGTTTGAAGGTTGGCATGGACATCAGCTTGATCGAGCGCTGCTCAACCTGCTTCAGAAACACGTCCGATCCTAACTCGTTACAACAGCAATGATCGTTTCCACAGTTGTTGCCGCGGCAAACCAGCCATGGGCTTGGCTACGCACCCGCATGGGTCACGCTGTTAGTGTGCACTTGTTGCAACTGTTCTATGGCCTTCCGCTGCGCGGCAGGACTGAACGTCGCTGGCGCTGACCGGAACGCTGATGGGCTTTCCATCCCGGGTGGCACTGCCCCCGCCTTTTACGACCGGGTCAAAGCAATCCTTCCAAAGGCCATTGTCTTTTTTCCATTGCCCCACAATGAACCCAAGGTTCTTGCATTCGTTGATGATTCTCTCGCAAGCCGGGTTCTGTTCAGCAGCGGCGTGATTCTGGGCGGTTCTGGAGGTTTGAGTTTGGCCGATGCCGCCGGTTGTGGGATGGATCGCCGTCTGTGCGGCAACATTCGCCCCGATCACAACCGATGCAAGAAGCGTTCCTAAGATTAGAATCCGATTGATTGTTCGCCTATCCATAACTCTTCCTCCGTTTGAAGTTAACACGAATCTCTTTCTTGATTCGAAGGCGGCTACGAGTGTACACCGTCTCGCCCGCCAGCAACGACGTCCATGTACCACCTATTATCGCTCCTTCGCATTGTCTTACGCGATTAAAACTGCACCGCTGCGCATCAAGCTCCACCCACGCGGGAGCGGAGCTTGATGGCTTTGTGATCGCTCGATCGGATTAGGCTGTCGACTCGTCACGGGTAGCTGACGACGGTGACCGGGGTGTCCGGGTTAGCGATGGTCGACGACCCGCCCGTATTGTTAATCACGTTCAGGATTCCACCGAACCCCGACGTGGAGAGGAATACAGTGAGCAGATCGTTCATGCTTGCCGTCGGGAGGTTGGTGGGGACCTCGAACGCGTTTGCGGCGTAGATGTTCACCCCCTGGTCGAAGAAGCTGTAGCTGCCCAACCCATATCCGTGGAAGCTAGACACGTGATTGCCGACCTTGAACGCCGCCCAGCCGTCGATGCCGGGAGCTTCCATCCACGCCGACTGGCTGGGTGGGTCGTAGGGCATCTCGTTTTGTAAAAAGATGTCTGTGCCGCCATTGCCGTTCCAGATCACTTCATATTTCTGGTAGTGCTCGACGAAAAGGCCGTATGCGGTCACGTCGTCGCCGTTGACGACGAGGCCAGTGTCGGCTGTGTTGTCGGTCCAACCCACGCCAGCGCCATGGTCGGCCCGCCATGCCCAGATGTCGTCGAGGATAGTGTTGTCGCTGTTCACGACCAAGCTGATAGTTGCGCTTCCCACCTCGGCGCCGCCGATGCGAAAGAACACATCGTAAACACCCGACGGATCGGATGATCCATGGTGACCGTTGCCCTCGCGTCCCCATCGATTCCCAACTTGCAGCAACACTTGGGAATTCCTCGGGCCCGCATCAAAGATGATTCCCGAGATCAATACGCCGTTGTCGCTGGCGACGGTCACGGACGGGTTTCCGTTTTGCGGGATTAGAGTCGGGAAACCGAGACCGAGCACCACAGTATCGGGACGAGGGACAATAATGCTTCGGTCCAGGTTATAAACGCCCGGCGTGAGGATGAGGTTGAAGCCGAAAGATAGTGCGCGATTGATGGTCTCCGCGGAATCCGTCGGCTGGGCAACGAAGAATCTCTGGATTGGAATGGAGAATCCCGGCGTCGGACCGTTGGCCCACGTTGTGCCCGAGGTGTTGCGCTGCACAGCAGGGACGAAGACGTTGTAATTCCCATGGGCGTCCTGATATAGGTACGGCGCCTCGCGCGTCACCGGGCTGGTCGCGAGCGTAGTGTATGGGCCGCCGCATGATGATTGGACAGGGAAGCACTGGGCGGGCGCGCCCACGACGCCTGAGAACACTTGGTTCCAGACGCCGTTGCTCCAGCCATCGAGAATGCTGTTTCTAGTCAGCCATTGCTGCTGCGAGCCGCTGGTCACACTGCTGCCGGCGAACTCGGAGTCGGCGATGAAACCGCCGCTTGCATACGACGGACCGGTGCAATAATCCATAAGAGTAGCGAGCCCATTGACGAGGACTCGACGGATCGGCGCGGCTTGCGACACTGCCCAGAATTCGCCCGCGTAGCAACCAAAGCTGGAGTTGGTTACGTTGATGGTCAGGTTCGACAACGATCGCCAGAAGTTCACCAGAGCGATGCAACTGCCGTCTGTGCACTGGTTGTAAACGTCGATGGAGCCGTTGATGACCACCTCGCTCGGCGACTGGCCCAAGCCCGCAACCTCGGTGTAATAACCAACCTGAAAATTGAGCGGAGTGGTGGTCGATCCATAGGTGCCGGGCTCAAACAACAACGCATAACGCTGGGTTCCGAACTGGTTGGAGAGTTGTTGGGTTGCTATCGAGTCGACGGTCGACTGGATTTGGCTCAGCGGCATGCTGGGATTGAATATGTAAACGTTTTCGCCAAAGTTGGGTGGCCGGGAATGGGGTTGTATGGATGATGTTGCGGCTTTGGCGATTGGGGTTAGAGCAAGGGATGCTGCGACTGTGCATGTCAGCGCCAATATGCACAGCACGGACTTATCGTTTTTCATCGATTTTCTCCTGCGCGAAGTGAGTGACTAGACCTCTGTCAAATTGCCATCTCGACAAAACAAGCCTTACGAGACAGCCTTGACGGAATCCGGAAAAGGACCGAGAAACATCTCTTTTAGCGAGCTCGAAGTGCTCTGCTAGACGACTGGCGTGCCAAAAATTATGTCCGTCTGCGGCGAGTGTGTCAATAGTTAAGTTACTGTAGAAAATCGTTTTCCGGCAATATGCCCGGCGTGATTTACGGCGACTATGGTTGCGTCATCGCCAGCGAAAGTAACATGTTGAAATTCTTGAGTCGAGGGTGCGATCAGACAATCCTGGTTCAACTAGTTCGATAGGCGCAAATCGCCTTGAAAGCGCCGCTTAAACCGTGGCGCTTGCCGAGTCGGAGAAATTTCTGCTTGCCCTTTATTGCCGACATCCTCTTGCCGATGTAGGATTCAGGGTTCGCTTAAACATTATTTTTGGTCTAGCGTTGTCGAGCCGATTGAATCCGCTGAGACACACACGTCCGCCAACGTCAAATCCTGATGAGGACTACCACTGTGACCGATCGTAATCTGAAAAAGGAAAACAATATGGGCATGCTGCATAGGATCGTAGTCTTGGTCGTGACGGTTCTAATCGCGGGAGTCGTCGCTCAGTCGCAGGACGTTCCCTCCAACGCTGCTTATAAGAATCCGAAGCTGCCGGTCGAACAGCGTGTGCAAGATCTTCTCGGCCGCATGACCCTCGAGGAAAAGGCCGGCATGTTGAGCGGAGCCAACTGGATGGAAAGCGTCGCGGTGCCGCGGCTAGGTATTCCATCCATCAAGATGGCGGACGGGCCAATGGGCATACGGTCCTGGGCGGGCCCGTCGAAGATCACAAAATCGTCCCCTTTCAACAGTACCGCATTTCCCGCCGGAATCGCGGTCGCCGCCACCTGGGATCCGGCCGTCGCGCAAAGCGTAGGCCAGGCCATTGGCCAAGAAGTGAAAGCGATTGGCCGCGACATGATCCTCGGCCCGACCGTCAATATTCAGCGCGTGCCGCTGTGGGGTAGAAACTTCGAGGGCTATGGCGAGGACCCGTACCTCGCTGCGCGGATGGGCGTCGCATACATCAAAGGCGTGCAGGGCGAGGGCGTCATTGCAACAGTAAAACACTTCGCGGCTAACAATCAGGAATTTGAACGTCATCGCGTGGACGAATCCATCGACGAGCGTACCTTGCAGGAGATTTACTTTCCCGCATTCAAAGCGGCTGTGCAGGAGGCTGGGGTCTGGTCCGTGATGTCGGCCTATCAAAAGGTAAATGGACTTTATTGTTCGGAGAATCCATTTCTACTGAAAGACGTTCTGCGAAAAGAGTGGGGCTTCAAGGGCTTTGTAGTTTCCGACTGGGGCAGTACCTACAGCACGCTGGGCCCGGTGAATGCTGGCATGGACCTTGAGATGCCCGGCGGCGAACCGGCCAAGTCATGGTTGATGACCGAGGGCCCAAAGAAAGTTGGAAACGGCGGCGACTGGCTGTCGCCTGAGAAGGTTCTGCCCGAAGTGGCCGCAGGCAGGATCTTCGTGGCAACGCTTGATGACAATGTCGGCAGTATTCTGCGCACAATGTTTGTCAGCGGTGTTTTCGATCGCTCGAAGAAGGCACCGGGCGAAATCGATACTCCCGCACAGCGGGCTGTGGCACGGCATGGGGCGGCAGAAAGCATCGTACTTCTCAAGAACGACGGCAATTTGCTCCCTCTCGATCCTTCGAAGGTCAGGTCGCTGGCCGTCATCGGCCCCAACGCTGCTGTGGCCAGAACCGGCGGCGGTGGCAGTTCTTTGGTGCATCCTAATTATGCAATCACACCGCTGGATGGAATCAAAGAAAGAGCTGGCAGCAGCATGCAGGTGAGCTATGCGCTCGGCGTTTCTATGCCAGGCGAGGACCACGCCAAAGATACTCCTGAAGCTCGCGAGGAATTGCGGAAGGAAGCTGTGGCCATCGCCGCGAAGGCGGACGCGGCAATCGTGCTGGCGGGGAACTCCGCCACTATCGAATCCGAGGACTTCGATCGCACAACGTTAGATCTGCCTGCCGGCCAGGACGAACTCATTCAGGCGGTCGCCAAAGTGAACCGCAATACGGTCGTGGTCTTCAATGCCGGTGCTCCTGTCAACGTGAGCCGCTGGGTTGGCCAAGTTCCGTCTGTTCTGGACGCATGGTTTGGCGGCCAGGAAATGGGCCATGCAATCGCCGACATTTTGTTCGGTGACGTGAATCCTTCGGGCAAACTGCCTTTCTCCTTCATCAACGACTTCAAAGAGTCTCCTGCTTACGGGAATTATCCCGGAGAAGATCTGCACGTGAAGTATGCGGAAGGAATTTATGTCGGTTACCGCTATTTCGACAAGCACGGCATCGCCCCTCAATTTCCTTTCGGATATGGCCTGTCCTACACGAACTTTGGCTATAGCGATTTGAAGATTAAACCGGGCAAAGCTGCGAGCGGTCAAACCTTCGAGGTGAGCTTAAGACTTCGCAACCAGGGAAAGCACGCGGGCGCGGAGGTTGTGCAGTTGTATGTTCACGACGGACATTCCAGCGTAGACCGCCCCGTCAAAGAGCTGAAGGGCTTCCGTCGAGTCGAGTTGGCGCCTGGCAAGTCCACGACTGTGAAGTTCACACTGGACAAGGGTTCAATGGCTTACTACAGCACGCAGAAAAAAGACTGGATCGCGGAACCGGGCACGTTCGACGTGTTGGTGGGCGCGTCATCGGCAGACATTCGTCTGAAGGGATCTTTTGAACTGTTGCCGTAAGCATCGAAGTATTCGACTCTCGACTCGGCAATAGAACCTCACTTGGCGAGTTGGTAGAGTGATCCCAACATTGCCCCGAATACCGCGTGCGCAATAAAGATCGAAACCGGAGTCTGAATTCCGTAATGCAACGCCATGAACCCAGGAGGTTCGAGTTGACGGTTTGCATTGGGACCGTGTTGTTCGCTTGCCATCCTGGGATGTATGCCCGGCATCAATGACATTCCGACGGTCAGGACGAAGAGCGCCTGCGCCAGTCCTATAAGGGCTCCGAACCACCAATTGGCCATGTGCCGCGCCTCGAAGACCAGTACGTACAAGATGGAAAATATCCAGCCATTCAGCAGATGAATAAGAAATCCGTAAAACCTTGCCTTTTCCCGCTGCGTCGTCACGAAAGTTCCAATCAAATAGGGCAAGTTCATTCGGGTTAAGCCAAGGCCTTGGGTGGTTGCGAGGAGGGTTGACAGTGCCAGAGTCGCCAGGAATCCCGACAGCAGCCAGCTTGGCCAGTTCATGAACGAACCTGTGATGTCGCCTGCTGGGTTGCCGCGGGCGGGCGATGCGCCAGTTGCTGCTCTCCCTTTTCTCGCTGGCTGATTGACAGCGCGGCGCCGATGAGTCCGACGTGCGTGAAAGCCTGAGGAAAGTTTCCCAATGCAGCTCCGGTAGTCGGGTCGATCTCTTCACCATACAAACCTAAATCGTTCTTATACTTGATCAAGTCTGCGAATCGGTCGTGCGCCTCGGCCAGCGAACCACCACCTAACGCCAGGTATTCAGCTTCCCAACAACTGCAGAGAGCGAAAGTTCCCTCTATTTTTTCTTTTCGGTAGCGGAAAAGCAATCCATTGGCGCTTGCCAGTTGCTGGCGGATCGCTTGGTAAGTACTGCGCATTCTTGGCGAGCCAGCCTCGGCGAAGCCGTACCAGGAGAGCAAAAGCAGGCTGGCGTCGAGTTCCTGGCCGTCGAGCACGCTGACGTAGCTTTGTATCTGCTCGTTCCAGGCACGCTCCTCGATCTGGCGTCGAATCAAATTGCTCTCTTGTCTGTAGCGCTCGATCGGCGCCCCTCGCAGCATACCTCGCTCACCGAGACGGACGAGGCGATCCATCGCCGTCCAACACAGAAGTCGTGAATGGGTATGGTTCTCACGTCCAGACCTGGGCTCCCAGATACCCTCGTCTGGCTGATCCCAATTCCGCACGACATAATTTCCAAAGCCGATCAACGCCTTCTGCATTTCGCGGTCGAGTTTTCCGCCATGGACTGCGAACTGCGCGGCCGCGTCGACGACTTCTCCATAAACGTCGAGTTGAAGTTGATCGCGCGCTGCATTCCCGATACGCACCGGTCGCGATTCGCAGTATCCGCTCAAGTATGCCAGCTCGCGTTCAACTGGAGCTTTGTCGCCATAGAGGGAGTATAGAATTCTCAACTTGGGTTGCGTTAGTCGCGTTGCTTGTAGCATCCAATCGAGGAAATCCTCGGCTTCGTCCCAATAGCCGAGCTCGAGCAAGGCGCGGATTGTGAAGGACGCATCGCGCAACCAGCAGTAGCGGTAGTCCCAGTTCAAATCTCCGCCAATACGTTCTGGAAGCGATGTGGTCGGAGCAGCAATAATCGCGCCTGAGGGGGCATAAGTAAGCAACTTGAGAGCCAAGGCGCTACGTACCACCTCATTCCGATACGCGCCGTCGTAACTGGCGCGACGGCCCCATTGTTGCCAGGCTGCGACTGAATGATCAATACGCGCGTCGAGCGAGAGATCCAACGGACGCAATACCGCGGGAGCCTCTTCCGAATAGGAGAAAGAGAAGCGCAGGCTCTCGCCACGACGGAGGACGACACGAGCGTGAGCACCTTTGTCTGTAATCAAAAGAGGTGCACTACTTCGAAGCCAATATGCGCCTCTGCCCACGGTGAACCGAAGTCCCAGTTTTCCGAACTCCCGGATCTGAACCTTGGTTCTGCCGTAGTCAGCCACGGGCGAAAAGTCGATGTCGAATTCAAGTTCGCCGGAATCGCAGATCACTTTACGGATAATCTCGTGGTCCGGCAAGAAGTCGTTCCGATAAAAAGCGTTCGCTGCACCTGGCATCATGTCGGTAAGAATGGCGCTGCCCGACGAACTGAAAAAGTGAGTTTCAAGGATGTTGGAATCCGGAATGTACTGCCGTTTTACATTTGCTGGCCCAGCAGGAGAGATGCTCCAGCGACCACCTCGTTCGCGATCCAGCAGCGCGGCGAAGATCGAGGGCGCATCGAATCGCGGCCAGCAGAGCCAGTCGATGGAGCCGGACCCCGACACTAAGGCTGCGGAACGGCAGTCGCCAATGATGCCGTAATCGTGAATTTCGGGCCAAGAAGAAGCAACCTTCTGCGACGGACTTGTTTCCGCGGAACGTTCTGAGACGTTTGGGCGCAGTGGCACCTATAACTTGATGCGTTATGTGGCAATACGTTGCCATGGTCTATCTCGAATGGTCCGCTCCCCAGGCTATCGACGATAAGTTAGTCTTCGCTTCGTGTTGACGGGATGCAAGAATTAGCTCACCATCAATCTCGATTAGGAACTTTTGTGCACACTGCCCCGTAACACAAAGGCAACCAGATCGGAGCACGATGGAACTGCGAATCGAAAACCTCTCGAAGCGATATCCCAACGGCACGCAGGCACTGCAGAATGTTTCGCTGAACATCCAACTTGGAATGTTTGGTCTGCTGGGACCGAATGGTGCGGGCAAGTCCACACTCATGCGAACCTTGGCCACACTGCAGGAGGCCGACAGTGGCCGGGCCGTGCTAGGAGACGTCGATGTTCTCCGCCAAAAAGACGCGGTGCGCCGTGTGCTGGGCTATCTGCCCCAGGAATTTGGGCTGTATCCGAAGGTCTCAGCAGAAGATTTGCTTTCCTACTTCGCGGTGCTTAAGGGAATCGCCAACGCTAAGGAGCGACGGGAACTGGTGCAGTCTCTGCTGCAACAAACCAATCTTTACGAGCATCGGCGCAAGGCGCTGGGCAGTTTTTCCGGTGGCATGAAGCAGCGCTTCGGCATTGCGCAGGCGTTGCTGGCCAATCCGCGCTTAATCATTGTCGATGAGCCTACGGCTGGCCTCGATCCCGAGGAGCGCGTGCGCTTCCACAACTTGCTCAGTATGATCGGACAAAACATCATCGTAATCCTTTCCACCCACATCGTTTCCGACGTCAGCGATCTCTGCAGCGCAATGGCCATCATTCATGAAGGGCGGGTTCGGGTTGCGGGCAATCCCTCGGAGTTGGTCGCAGAACTGGAAGGTAAAGTGTGGCGCAAATCGATCGCGCACGACGAACTGGCGCGTTTGCGAGATCGCCATCAATTAATCTCAATGCGACTGTTTGCCGGCCAGACCCTGGTGCATGTCCTCAGCGATCGACCACCGGAGGCCGGCTTCGAGCCCGCCGTGGCCGATCTGGAAGACTTCTATTTCGCGACCATCAAAGGTTTCATCTACCCGGCTCCGGCGACGGTGAACTGAGCCATGGTCGCACCCATCCTGGCATTCGAGTTTTCCCGGCGCTTGCGCCGCATTTCCACCTACGTGTATTTCCTTGTGTTTTTCGCTCTGGGGTTCCTCTTCGTGCTCATGTCGGGAGGCGCATTCTCGAACGCCACCGTGGACTTCGGCACAGGCGGGAGAGTGCTGGTCACCTCGCCCTTCGCGCTGAACCTCATCATCATGTTCATCAGTTTTTTTGGCGTGGTAGTGAGCGCGGCGCTGGCCGGCCAAGCTACTTACCAGGATGTAGAAAATAACACGACAGCATTCCTCTACACGGCGCCCATTACCAAGTTCGACTATCTTGGAGGACGTTTCCTGGGCGCGTTGGCCGTGCAGTTGGTGATTTTCACCAGCGTTGGGCTGGGCGCGTGGGCCGGAACGCGTATGCCGTGGCTCGATCCAGCCCGCGTAGGTCCGCAGAGCGTGCTGGCTTATCTTCAACCTTACTTCACGCTCGTTATCCCCAACCTGATTCTCACCTCCGCGATCTTCTTCGCGCTTGCGGCGCTCGGACGAAAGATGCTGCCCGTATATGCGGGCAGCGTGTTGCTGCTAATCGGCTACTTTGTGGCCACGCAGCTCTCAACTGATCTGACGACGAGCGCGCTGGCCGCGATGGTCGACCCATTTGGTGGCAATGCCGTCGGCCGACTCACGCAATACTGGACACCCTTTCAACGCAACACGCAGCTCATCCCCTTCAGCGGGGTGTTGGTCTGGAACCGTTTGTTGTGGCTTGCGTTCGGCGCCGTCATTCTGGGCATCACCTACGCGCGCTTCTCTTTCAGTTACTCGGCCGGCAAAGCAGTGCGGCAGTCGCAGCCGGATCCGGGGACGACACCGTTCATTGTAACGGCGCGCGCGCTGCCCGTGACTCACGCCACATTCTCCGCGACCAACTCTCTGCGAGAACTGGTTTTTCTCACTCGCCTCCAGTTCACAGAGACGGTCAAGAGCGTCTTTTTTGCCGTGCTCGTGCTGGCTGGAGGTCTATTTGCCATCCTTTCGGCCAACGGAATCAATAATCCGTTTTCCACTCCGGTATACCCGGTCACCTGGCGCATCCTCGAATTGGGTGGCGGAGGCTTCACATTTTTCGTTCTGGTGATCGTCACTTTTTACTCCGGCGAACTGGTCTGGCGCGAGCGGGACACTCAGCTCAACCAAATCATGGACGCCCTGCCCGTACCAAGTTGGGTGTTCTTCGGCAGCAAGCTTTTCGCGCTAATGCTGGTTCAGGTCGTGCTCGTTCTTATGGTAATGGTCTGCGGTTTGATCGTTCAGATCAGCCACGGCTACCATCACTTCGAGCTCGGCTTGTACCTTACAGACCTGTTCGGTCACCGGCTGATCACCTTCTGGATTCTGTGCGTGATTGCGTTCCTTGTGCACACGATTGTCAATCACAAATATCTCGGCCACCTGATCATGGTGTTGTACTTCGTGGCCGCCATCGCCCTGCCGCAGATGAATTTTCAGGACTACCTCTACCGTCTGGGTGAATCTCCTGTTCCTGTCTATTCGGACATGAACGGTTACGGTCCGTATGCGGCGCCGCTATTTTGGTTTCATGTTCATTGGGCAATTGGCGCTGTGCTGCTCGCCATCGCGATTAATCTGCTGTGGGTGCGGGGCATGGAAACGAGTTGGCGCAACCGTCTGCGGCTGGCGCGCGCACGCTTGTCGACCGCGTCTGTGTCCGGCCTCGTGGTGTGCGGGCTGCTCTTCGTCGCGGTAGGCGGTTACATTTACTACAACACGCACGTCTTGAACTCCTATCTCACGACGTTCAAAATCCAGGAAGCGCGCGCGCAATACGAGATCAAATACAAGCAGTACACGTCGCTCCCGCAACCGCGGATAACCGACATCGAGGCCGATATTGATCTCTATCCCGACCGCCGGCTCGCCGTCTTCCGCGGAAAAGAATGGCTGGTAAACAAGACAGACGCACCCATCGACCGCATCGCCGTCACACTCTGGCCCGAGGACGTGGACGTGATCCCGCGGCCTCGCATCGAAGTTCGAACTCTCAGCTTCGAAGGCGGCCAGACACCACTCATCGAAGATGCGGCGCTGGGTTTCTATCTCTATCGACTGACGCAGCCGCTCCCGCCGCATGGCCGAATCGCGCTCGAATTCGCGCTGGAGTATCCCAATCGCGGATTCGTCAACTCCAATCCCAACGGCGACATCGTGCATAACGGCAGCTTCGTCAGCGGCAGCTATTTGCCGTTCATCGGATATTTTCAGGACGTACAACTGGTCGACGACAGCGCGCGGCGACGCCACGGTCTGCAGAAATCGACGGGACTTCCCAAGCTCGAAGATGCCGCTGCCCGCCAAAACAACTATGTGTCCACCTGCTCCGATTGGGTGAATTTCGAAGGAACGGTCAGCACTAGCCCCGACCAGATCGCCATCCTGCCTGGCTATCTACAGAAAGAATGGATGCAAGACGGACGCCGCTACTTCCACTACAAAGCTGACGCACCCATCCTCGCCGGCATTTTCTCTGTCAATTCCGCACGCTACGCCGTACGGCATGACCGCTGGCACGACGTGAGCCTGGAAATTTACTACCATCCAACTCACGAATTTGATCTCGACCGCATGATGGCAGGCATGAAGTCTACGCTCGATTATGCGACCGCGGCTTTCAGCCCGTTCCAGTTCCGGCAATTGCGCATCATCGAGTTTCCGCGCTACGGCGACTTCGCTGAATCGTTTCCCAACACCATTCCGTTTTCCGAAGGTATCGGCTTCATTACTTATGTTGATCCCAACAAGAAGGACGCGATCAACTTGCCCTTTTTCGTGACTGCGCACGAAACCGGCCATCAGTGGTGGGCGCATCAAGTTGTGAGCGCGAACACGGAAGGTGCCACCGCCATCGTCGAAACTTTGGCGCAGTACACTGCCCTCATGGTCATGCAGCACACCTATGGCGCCGCTTCGATGAAGAAGTTTCTGCGTTACCAACTGGATGGCTATCTCCGAGGACGCGCGCAGGAACACGACGAAGAGAAGCCTCTGTTGCGGGTCGAGCCCACCCAGGGATACATCCACTACAACAAAGGCGGAATGGTCATGTACGCCCTGCAGGATTATATCGGTGAAGACCGCGTGAATCAGGCATTGGCCGCCATGGTGAAAGATTACGCTTTTAAAGGCCCGCCGTATCCGACTTCACTCGATCTGGTCAACTATCTGCGCAACGTCACGCCGCCGGAGTTCCAGTATCTCTACGAAGACTGGTTTGAAACCATCACCATCTTCGACAATCGAGCGGTCTCAGCCAGCTATTCTGCGCTTCCGGACGGAAAGTACCTGGTCCACCTTGCAGTGGAAGCCAAGAAATATCGCTCTGACGGCAAAGGGCAGGAGCACCTTATCCCGCTGCACGACCTGGTCGACATCGGTGTGCTTGATGCCGACGGAAACTATCTGTACCTGCAGAAGCACAAAATCGAACAGGAGCGGCAGGAGTTCACCGTCACGGTCGACAAACTACCAAGCCAGGCAGGCATTGACCCGCTCATCAAACTGATTGATCGGAATCCTGATGACAATCTGACAGACGTGAAGAAGCAGTAAGCCAGGAAGACCCTCAACTCAAGAGCGGCTTCAGAAGTAGAACTTCATCGCAAATTGGATGAAGCGTGGATCCCGCGCCCCCTGCGGAAATCCAAATTGCGGAGTTCCGAATTCAACCGGCTGTGGTTCCTCGCCGATCAAACCTACGGGCTCGAACACCGGGTTCACGTGGTTCCAAATGTTGAAGAACTCTGAGCGAAACTCTATGCGCATCTGCTCTTTAATCGGGAACATCTTGAAAATGGAAAAGTCCCAGTTCTGGAGGCCGGGACCGCGAACAATGTTGCGCCCTGCATTGCCAAAGGTGAACGGAATTGTGTTGTCCACGAAGGCACAGGTGTTGAAGATCGTTCCCGGGACACAGGGTTTCGCATTGGGACTGCCAACGAGGTTTGGCCGAACGTCATAATATCCCACGCCTCCTCCTCCGTCGCTGGTGGAGACATTGGTGAGCGCATCGGTAACCGTGAACCAGTTACCTGTCTGCGCGGTTACGATGCCGGCGACTTGCCAATTTCCGATGATCTGGTTGAGCACGCCGGTCGCACCTCCGCCAAACTTCTTGCCGTTGCCAAACGGAAACTGGTAAATGTAGCTGATCACAAAGCGATGACGTACATCGAAATCCGAATTGCCATATTCGAGAAATGGGTATCTCTGATCGCGAAAGTCTCCGTTATTGAGCGATCCGAGGTTGGCGCTAGAAGCGTCATCCATAGCATGCGCGTAAGTATAGGAAGCTTGAAACTGTAGGCCGCGGGAGAAGTTCTTTTGCCAGCTGACTTGTAATGAGTCGTAGTTCGAGTAGCCGTCTGAGCGGAGTTCGTTGATGGCGGTGTCAAACACTTCATTGCAGTTCGGCGGAAACACCGAGTTGTCGCAAACCTTGGCTGGTCGACGCGGCGCGGTCGGGCAATTGCCTGGCGTGTTCGGTGGAGTAGTGCAAAACCCAGGTTCTGGCACGGCTTGATTACCGTTGTAATAGTTGTAAAGGTCGCCGCCATGCGATCCGGCATAGGAGACTTCGAGTACGCTCTGCCCGGGCAATTCGTACTGGAATCCGAAGTGCCACTGCTGCGTGTACGGGGTTCGCAAGTTCGGACTGACCGCAAACAGAAGCGGCGTGTTGGGATCAGTCAGAGCGTTCGATGGAAAGCCCTGGGAGAGCACGCTGAGGCCGGGAATCGCGCAATTGTTCGGACCGAGAGCCGGGTTCGCAGAAGATAAGAAACATGGAACCGTGTAGGACTGAGTTACAAAGAACGGCGGATTGAATCCAGGGCTGGGGTTTGAGTACGGTCCATTCTCGTCTCCCCCATAGAAAAGGCCATAGCCCGCGCGCATCACGAGCTTATTGCTGATCTGGTACGCGACGCCGAGACGCGGCGCGAAATTATTCAGGTCAGGCTGAATCAGACCACTCGACGCATTTCTTTGAATCGGGATATTCGCGGCGAGGAATGGCGTGAGGTTCGTAGTCTGCCCGGCCGGCACGATAAGCGAGGCAGAAGAAAAATCGAAGTTCGCCTGCTGATTGTCCCTGGCCTTCACGGTGGTGAATAAGTCGTAGCGCAATCCCAGATTCAGCGTCATTCGCGGCGTTGCCCGGATATCATCTTCGGCGTAGAAGCCATAGACCGGGCGGTGGTAATCCACCGTGTGCAGGCTAGTGAGTTCGGCAGCGTCAGGAACGCCCAGCAAGAAAGTGGCGTAGGCCTCGCCACCCGATGTGGGTGAAGCCGGGTTGTCAGTAAAATCGCTTCCAAAGTTAAGCGTACCGCGGGGCGCTGCGGGTTCGAGTAACGTGAACTCTTCATGGCGAATTTCCACACCGAATTTCGCGGAATGCCGGCCGTGGACGAGCGTGAGGTTTTCGGTCAGCACGTAGCTGTTCTGCTTCTCGATGGCGGGCAGAAAGCTGGCACTTCCGAGAGTTGCCGTGCCGTCGTTGATACTGATCTGCGGCAGCCCGCCAATATCCGGACCGAAGGGAACTCCGGGAAATCCAAGCTGCTCGGAAACGTTTGTGTTGGGATTCAGTTGGAAGCGATGCGTGTTGATCCGGTTGTAGCCGAGCCGGAATTCATTGATAAGGTTGGGCGAGAAGACGTGCGTCTCGCTCAAGGCGATGGCGCGGAAAGAATCGTTTTCGGAGCCATCGGAGAACGCCCCGCCGTCGAGCTCGTTCTGAAACGGGGAGGGCGTGAAGCTGGGCTGATCCTCGTAGCTGAAGGTTCCGAAGAGATTATCTCGGTCAGAGATCTTTTGATCGATGCGAACGTCAGCGTTATTTCGGCTATAAGTTTTTTTCGGCTCTGCAAGAAAGTTGGAGCCATTGATGTTGACGTTCGGTGTGGGAAAAAGAGCGGAGAGACGCGCTGCCAGTGGATCGATTGTGCCTTTAGGGAAAATATTCGTCGGGTTTCCGTTGGCATCGACGCCGATGGGCACACCGCAATAGCCGCTCGCATTCGCGTTGGATGCCTGGGTTAGCCGCGAATTGAAAATTTCTCCGTAATATGTAGGGTGACCGCTGCAATCGACCGCGGTCGTGCCCGAGAGAACGTTTCCGTTCATATCCACCTGTGGCGCCACGGTGTTGGTCAGAAAAGAGGAAAAATCGCCGCCGATCTCAGCCGCCGTGGGTATGGCCGAGAGCTGGGGCAGAGCCTGCACCACGCGAAAACCCTCGTAGTCCACAAAAAAGAAGGTCCTATTCTTGATAAGGGGACCGCCGAAAGTAGCACCAAATTGATTTTGATGGTAAGGCTGCCGGCCGAAGGCGTCGAAAGCATTGCGCGCATCCAGAGCGTCGTTGCGAAAAAATTCGTAGAGGTCCCCATGAAAACTGTTGGTGCCGGATTTCAATACTGCATTGAGGATTGCGCCGTTGCCGCGGCCGAATTCCGCGCTGTAAGCATTGGTTTGAACCTTGAATTCCTGAATTGCATCGATTGATGGCTGAATGACGTATGCCTGTCCTGTAAGAACGTCCCCCAAATTTGAATTGTTGTCGACGCCGTCGAGAAGGTAATTGTTTTGCAGAGAACGCGCACCATTCGAGCTGAAACCGTAACTGGTTTCGACGCGAGAACCCGGTTCGCTGGGGGCAATTCCGGCACCGAGCAGCGCAAGTTGGGCGTAGTTGCGGCCGTTTAGGGGAAGGGTCTCTGCCTGACGTTTGTCTACCAGTTGTCCCAAGTCAGAGGTTTGGGTTTCAAGCAGCGGCGCTTGCGTGGTGACGGTCACAATTTCACGAAAATCACCAATCGAAAGAGTTATGTCCACCGCCGGCCGCGCATCAACATCCACAACAATTGGACCGGCGACCGTTTTCTTGAATCCAGCTTTCTCCGCGGTCAGTTGATAACGGCCAATTTTCAGCGGGCTGAAGACAAACTCGCCTTGCTCGTTGGTGGTGCTGGCGAGTTGCGCTCCGCGGTCAATGTCAGCAATCCGAACCTTAGCGCCGGTGACCACTGCGCCGCTTGGATCTTTCACCACGCCCGTCAGGCCTCCCGTGTCTTTCTGGGCCACTGCGCCACTGCAGGCAAAGGCCACGACCCCAACCATCCAGAACCAGGATCGAAACTGAGTGAAATGTCCTGGCCGTCGCGAAGGAAAACAGCGGGTGCATCGGTTCATCTCATTTTCCCAGGTGCTAAGATTTCGGCAGCTTTCGTATTCTTTCGATTTGATATTATTAGTTTCGATCTAAGGAGAAAGTCAATAGAAAACATTCAGCGATCCAGCAAAAGGAATAACGATTAGGAGTTGAAGGGTACAACCGGTTGTGCCCTGAGGGGCATTGGGCAAACGAAAGGAAATGACAAACAAAAATAACCTTCGTTGATTACTCGATGCGCAGGAGCAAAACTGGCTCGACCATGAACTCAAAAGCGTTGATGGCATCGACCGCACGACGAATCGTAGGTTCGGAAACCGGTTCCACGGTGATGACGAACGACACCCGGTCTTTGGGCAAGTGCGGTTGCTGCTCGAGCGAGTCGATATTGATGTCGTGCCGCGCGATGACATCGGCTACCCGAGCGACAATGCCACGCTGATCTTTAACCGTGAGGCGCAAGTACCAACTGACAGGTCGCGGATTCTCGCAGATTACAAGCTCATGCGAATCTAGGAATCCCGAGATTTTCTTCCCACTGATCTGCCCGGCCGCAAGATCGCGCGCGATTTCGATGAGATCGGAAACCACGGCAGCGCCAGTGGCATCGCCGCCCGCGCCACGTCCGTAAAACATCTGCATGCCGATCTTGTCGCCGACCAAAAAGACTGCGTTATTCACGCCTTCAACTTTGGCCAGCATTGAGCGACGACTGACCATCCAAGGCCGCACCGAGATTTCGATTCCACTTTGCGTGTTCTCCGCCGAGCCAACCAGGCGGATGGTGCTATCGAGACGATTCGCCGAATGGACATCGATGGCTCGCACAAGCCCGATGCCGTAAGTTGGGATCATTGACACTTTCAGGCGTCCGCCAAACGCCATGCGAGCCAGAATGCAAAGTTTGTCGCGTGCATCCAACCCGTCAATGTCGAAGCTCGGATCGGCCTCGGCGTAACCTGCTTCCTGCGCTTCAAGCAAGGCGACATCGAACTCGAGCCCACGGTTCTCCATTTGAGTAAGGATATAGTTTGAGGTTCCGTTCAGAATTCCATATACGGCGCATAAACGGTCGCCCGCGGTGGATTCGTGGATCACTCGCAGGATCGGAATGCCGCCGGCCACGCTCGCCTCAAAACCGATGGGCAAGTTTCGAGAGGCGGCGAGAGCAAAGAGTTCGTCTCCGTGTGTGGCCACAAGATTCTTGTTGGCAGTGACCACCGGCTTGCCCTGTTTCAAACTGGTCAGCACAAGTTGACGGGCCTCATCGGTGCCGCCCATGGTTTCAACCACCACATCGACATCGTCATCCGAGACAAGCTGATTCCAGTCCGAAACCGCCCGGGCGCCTACGGGAATATCTCCTGTTTTCACGCCGGAGCGTCGGCACACGGAAGTGACTTCGAGACGGACTCCGCTGCGCTGCGCGATCAGTTCGGCATGCGCGGAGATTATCGCGGCGGTCGACCGACCGACAGTGCCGAAGCCAGCTATGCCTACACGAACCCGGTTCATGGATTAATCGCGTCTGAGCGCTTCCAGTTTAGTTGATCGATCGTCCTTAGGCTGAATTCAGTTGTCCGCCCCGAGTACGGAGCAGCGTCAAGGTTAGGCCGTGGCTTTCTAGCTCGTATTTGAGAGATCCGCACCTCGTTTTTCCCGGCCGCTCCAGCTGACGATGGCGACCAGCGACGCGACGATCACGACCGTCCATGCGAGCACCGGCGGATAGCTTCCGCCGTAACGGTGTTCGACCAGCTTGGCCTGAATCACGGCGTTGCGCGACGCGAGAAAATTGCCCAACTGATAGGCGAAGCCGGGAAAGGTCGCGCGCACAGCGGGTGGGGAAAGTTCATTTAGATGGGCTGGAACCACGCCCCACGCACCCTGCACCATGAATTGCATCAGGAAGCCGCCCAGCGCCAGCATGGGCACGGTGTGCGAATAAGCCCAGAGCGGGATCACCGGAATGGCCAGCAGCGCGGCGATGACGATGGCGCGGCGGCGACCGATTCGCTCCGACCAGGTGCCAAACAGAATCCCTCCTAACAACGCGCCGATGTTGTAGACGATAGCAATCAGCCCAACGATTTGCGGAGAGAACTGATGGTTCTTCTGCAGAAAAGTTGGGTAGAGATCCTGAGTCCCGTGGCTGAAGGAGTTGAACGCGAACATGAGGACAACCAGGAAAAGAAAATTGCGCAGGTGACTCAAAATATCTTTTCCCAGATGACGCTCGGCTTCGCGCGACACCCGTCCCTGCAGCCAAGCCGGGGATTCATCGACTTGGGTGCGAATGTAGATCACCAGGAATGCGGGCAGCGCTCCGATCACGAACATGCCGCGCCATCCGACGAACGAGAACAACGTGGCGTACACGAGAGCGGCCATCAGATAGCCCACTACATAGCCCTCCTGCAACAGGCCGGAGAAAAAACCGCGTCCTTCCGCGGGCAGCGTTTCAAAAGCCAGGGCCGCACCGACTCCCCATTCTCCTCCCATCGCAATGCCAAAGAATGCGCGCATGATCAGAAAGAACTTTAAAGAAGGAGCGAATGCCGAGGCTAGTTCGAACACCGAATACGCAATAATGTCGACCATCAGCGCGGGACGGCGGCCAAAACGGTCAGCCATCAACCCGAACAAAAATGCGCCGATGGGGCGCATCGCGAGCGTGAGAAAAATTGCTTCCGTGATGGCCGAGACTTTGGTCTGAAACTGAACCGCCAGCGCGTTCACGCAAAAGATGAGGATGAAGAAATCGAAGGCGTCTAGCGACCAGCCTAGAAAGCAGGCGATGAATGTGTTCCGCTGCACGGGAGTGAGCTTGCGAAAATGGCTAAGAAGTTCCATTGTCTGGTGGATGAGATCGCGTCCCCCTGCGAAAGTCACCCGGATGCTAACACAGGTTTGCACAGCAGCTATTTTTTCCCCAGGAAGCGGATGCGGGAGGTGAAGGAGCGCCGATTGTAGCCGCTGAACGTCAGGAACTGCGGTGAGTTAACGTCGGCATTGACTACAACCGGATTCGAAGCGCCGGTGATGTCGTCGAAGCCTCCGCGCAGCGCCCAGTAGTATCCGAAGAGATGGAAGCGCTTTTCGAGCTGCAAGTTCAAAGTGAAATAAGTTGGGAAGCGATAGGACCCGGGCGATCCGTAGAGAAGTTGCTGATCGGTAAAAACGTTGAAAGGGAATCCGGTGCGCGCCTCGGCGGAGTAGGCGAGATCCAGTTCGTGAATGATCGGGAGACGCAAGAATGGCAAGAATCCCCAGGATAGAAAGCGGTTGGGCGCATCCCACAAAACCGGGCCGGGAGCTTGCGGACTGCCTACGGTGGAAGTTCCGGGAAGGATGCGACCGAGGATGGGCGCGTCCACGTTGAAATCGAGAACCTGGTTGGAGGTGCTGCTGGACCGCGTATACGAGCCCATGATCATGTAGCGTTGGCGGAAACTTCGACGCACCGTCAGTTGGAATGCGTTGTAGTGGTCGTCACGCGTGTTTTGCAGGATGAAGTTGCCGCCCGGCAGGTTGTTGGGCGTGTTGTAGACAAAGTCGTGGGTGTCACGGCGCTGCATGAATTCCGCTTTCATGAACACGGATGCCGGGAGCTTCTTTTCGAGCGCGATACTCCAATTTAAAAAGCGCGGCGCCTCGAGGCCTTGGCGGTTCACGGTAAATGTGGAGAGAACCGGAGTTGGAGATGCGATAACTGCGCCGCTGAGATCGGTAGGCTGCCCGACGGAGTTGAAGAAGTAGTCTTGGCGTTCTCCGGCGTTGGGACGTGCGATCAGGATGAGGTCAGTTGCGTCGTAAACCACGCCGCCGCCCGCGGAGAGCTTGGTGTTGCCAGAGTTGTCTAGGACGTAAGTACCAGCCAGGCGAGGGGAGAGCAGCGGGCTACGCACGATTTCATCCCAATCGATACGCAAGCCGGGCTCGAAGAGGAAGCGGTTTGTGATCTGCCAGCGATCTTCCGCGTAAGTGCTAGCTTCAAAATTGTATGTCGTCGAATAGTTGCCACCGGAAAATACGGAGTAACGGGCGCAGGGCGAGGGTGCGATGGGCACTCCGCTAGCATTGGTGAGGCAAGCGCCGTTGGGCGTAGTTACAGTCTCGCCGGGCCAGAAAGAAATTGGCTGGCGGAGGAACTGAGCGTCGTAGTCGATGCGGTCGAGGTCGACGCCGACTTTGATGTCATGGCGGCCATGGGCATAGTGCGGCCGGAAGAACAGATTCGACGAGCCCTGCAACCGGCGAGCGTGCGTTTGCGAGTTGAGATAGTAGTTGCCGCCGGCGGTGTTCAGCGTCATGTAGTAAGGCTGTGTGCCGGCTGGAGTTAGCGCGAGGTTGTACTCGTCGACGTTGAAACCGGTCTCCAACAGTTCGCCGCCGCTGAAATAGTGCTGGTCCTTCACGGTGCCGACATAAGCAAATTCGATATCGCTCGGTGTAGTGGAGACGGGCTGAAGTGGCGAAAGACCGGCGTGCTGATCGTCGAGGTAGTTGAACAAGAAGCTCGTGGTGAGGATGTTCCGCGAGGTGAGATTAGCTTGCACTTTGGCGAGATTGCCGGCGCGCCAGACGTGGTCCGCGTCGGCACTGGACGGTAGTTGCGTGATGATGAAATTGTCGTACTCGCCTTCGATCGCATCGAAGAACCACATCTTGCGAGTGCGAATCGGACCGGAGAAGGTGATTCGCGGCGTCCATTGATCAAGCGCAATGCCGTTCTTGTTTTGCAATGAGGGAATAAAATTCGTGGCGATAATATGGAACTGATCGTTGCCGATTCCGGTGTTCAGGCCAAGTACTCCACCTGAACCTTTGCCGTATTCCGCGGGCTCGCGACTGGGCTCGACCTCGATGGAGCGAAAACCGTCAGTGCTGACGCGGACGAGCAGAAGTCCGTTGGCAGGCTGCGTGACGTTGAATCCATCGAGCAGGGTGACAGTTTGATAAGTCTGTGCGCCAGCCACGTGGGGCTGGCCAGAAGCATCCTGCACAACGCCGGGGATGAAATTCAGCACATTGCGGTAGTCGTTGGTCGCCGGATAGGGGATGTCAATGATGTCGATCCCGGAGATTTCTTCTTTGGAGGAAACCTGAGCCGGGTCGATGGCGGATGGAGACTCGCTGACATTCACCACGGAGTGGACTTCCTGGAGATGCGAAAGAGTGACGTCGACTGCAGCGGTAGTCTCCGTCTGGACCGCAGGTAGGACTACAGCATAGAAGCCTTGCTTTTCCACCCGAAGCTGAAAAGTAGCAGCGGGCAGACTGGAGAAGGCGCAGCGTCCGGCGAAGTCAGTTTCGCAATGCATGGGCGGAGCGGTTTGCGAGGCGGCGCTAAGGAGCACCAACGCTGAGCGTACCGCGACGCCGTTTTCGTCGGCGACAGAGATCTCGAGCTTGTGAGACCCGTGCGGCTGAGCGGGGTGAGTTTGGGCAAGGCCTGCGCAGCCGAGGCACATCAGTAGGCCGAACCGAAGAGTCAGTTTCTGGATGGATGCGAAGCCACGCACAAAGCTACCTGCTAAAGACGTAGATCCATCATTTCCTGAAGACTCGTCCGAGAGACATTCTTGATGATTCCATAGGCGAGGCAGGCTGGCAACTTCATCGACTGCGCGAGTCTTTCGTTTCAGTCCTTCACGCAGCTGATGATGCTCCGGGCTCTTGCCGTGTTGATAAGCGGGCGCCGACAGCTTGCGAAAATGGTGCAGTCGAATCGTCCAATGGGTTTATAGTGTGGGATTCTTGCGAGCTACGCAAAACTTCCGGTTGCGACATTTCGAGGTGACTACGTCATGAATGGCAAACCCACGCTAGGTGCGGAGCTGTTGGCGGAATTCCTTGGAACTCTGGTTCTCATTCTCTTCGGCACCGGCGTCGTCGCTATGGTGGTGCTGTTTCCCTCCAAGAACCCAAGCGAGACCATCCACGGAGGGTACACCAACATTACGCTCGGCTGGGGGCTCGCAGTGACCATGGGGATCTACGTTGCGGGAAGAGTCTCTGGCGCGCACTTGAATCCCGCGGTAACATTGGCGCTCGCGGTATTTCGCGGATTTCCATGGCGCAAGGTGGTGCCTTATTCTGTGGCGCAGACCGCCGGGGCCTTTGTAGCGGCGGCGCTGGTCTACCTTAACTATCTTCCTGCTTTTCACCAGTTCGATCCCGGCCTGGAACGGACCGCCGGCATTTTCACAACCTTCCCCGCATTTCCCGATTTGCCGCAGGCGGGATTCCTCGATCAGTTGATCGGCACTGCGTTGCTGCTGTTGCTCATCTTCGCGATTACGGACGAACGAAATATGCCGCCGGGAGCCAATCTGTCAGCCCTGATGATCGGCCTGGTTGTTGTGGTCATCGGCATGAGCTTCGGGGCCATGCACGGCTACGCCATCAATCCAGCGCGCGACTTAGGCCCGCGGTTGTTCACTGTGGTAGCAGGATTTCGCAACAATGGGATCACAGACGGAAAACATGGTTGGTGGATTCCAGTCGCGGCGCCTCTGCTGGGTGGTCTGATCGGCGCCGCCATTTATGATTTCGGAATTCGCCGTTTCTTGCCTAGAGCAGGTTAGCGCGACGACGCGCTGGCTCAGCCGCGCGCCAGTCTTATCCGAGCTTGTCTTTTTCCCTTGTTACCGAGTGCCTACAAGCAAGAAACAAACGTAATCGTGCCGAAGCCACATTCATGCTGTGCGTCGACCAACAAATACGATATCCTTATTGCACATGAGTTTCCTGAAGAACCCCTTGAAAACGCGTTCGCCACTAGTGTGTTTGTTTGTTCTCACCTTCTTGATCACGAGCAATGCTCTCGCGGCCGTAGGTTCAGTTGCGACGGAGCCAGAATATCGGCTGCGGCTTTTCCACACTCACACAGGGGAACATCTCGATATTGTTTACCGCCGCGGAGATAGCTACGTTCCAGAGGCGCTCGCCGAACTCAATCATTACCTGCGCGACCATCGTACGGGCGCAGTTCTGGCCTACGATCCCAGGGTTTTCGATCTGCTCCACGATCTCGATGCGAAACTGGGTAGGCCGAACGGGGAGATTGACATTGTTTGCGGGTACCGCACGCCTTGGAGCAATGAATTTCTGCGCACCCATGGTCATGGCGTTGCCCTTCACAGTTTGCACATGCAAGCGAAGGCAATCGACATCCGAATGCCCGGGGTCGAGTCGTCGAGCTTGCGCGACGCTGCCCTTGCGCTCCATCGCGGAGGCGTTGGTTACTACGCCAAATCAGATTTCGTGCACGTGGACGTGGGTCGGGTGCGTCGCTGGTAGATCTCTGTCTTTTCATCCCGGATACGGATATCCCTGCGCGAGAACCTTTTCCAATTCCGCATCGTGACCGTAGATGTCGTCGAAGAAATGAACTTCGTTGTCTTCCTCCACCACCGCGGTTCCGTAGAGGATCAACACCGGCACGGGATTCGTCAGATTGACCTGCACGTTGTCTTTGCCGCTCTCCATGGCGGCGCGGATGCGCTCCAGCGACCACTCCGGCTTATCGCGTAAAACCCACGCCGTCAGTTCCGCTGGTTTTTCCACTCGGATACACCCGTGGCTGAAGTCTCGCCGCGATTGCGAAAACAATTGCGGCGATGGCGTGCTGTGCAGGTAGACGTTATATTCGTTGGGGAACATCAGCTTTACCAGGCCGAGCGCATTAGTAGGGCCCGGCTTCTGCCGCACCAGCAACTTCCCCGCGCTGAGCTGCTGCAGGATGTCATCGTTGATCGTGCCCGAAGTTACTACGCTGCCCTGTGGAGTGACCACCTCGTAACCTCTCTTTGCGATGTAGTCGCGATCCTTCCTTACAGCGGGCACGATTTCAGAACGCTGGATGCTTGGCGGGACATTCCAGTACGGACGGAATACCACATACTTCATCTCTCTTTCGAAAACCGGAGTCTGGTGGCGATAAGCCTTGCCCACAATCACGTTCATACTCAGTGCGATCGTGCCACCCTTGGCGTAGGCTCGCAGGCGAAACTCAGGAATGTTGACCACGATCGGTGGCTGAGAAAATTGGAACGGCAGCCAACGCCAGCGTTCCAGCGTCAGACGCAACTGTTCGACGCGAAAGCTCAGCGGTGTGTTCAACTCCTTCAAGGTCTGCGGACCCAGGCGTCCGTCCGGAGTGAGGCCATGTCGCGCTTGAAAATGTTTGACCGCATCGACCAGAGGGTCAGCATAGGTGTTTGAGCTTTGAGGCGCGGCGCTCTCCGGCAGATCTCCCAGCAGACGCAGCAAGCGCGTCAAGCGTGGTGTTCCGTCATACGGGCTACCGGGTTCGACCGGCTTGGCAAGAACTGGCAGTTGTTCTCCGTCGTCCTGCCGCGCCAACTCCATATATCGTTGCAGCGCTAGCTGAGTGCGTTTGTACCCGGCGAATGGCGGTTCTACTTGATCCAGTTCGGCGCGGACGTCCGCTCCATGAATCAGCTTATCCCGCAAGAACGATGGCAAGTCGTATTTCTTCGCTGAAACGTCGAGATTGAATTTGAAATGCTGCGGATTGACTCTGCCAATATGCAAATCGGAAATGTAGCGCATGACACAAACCGTGAGTGCGGCATCGAATCGGGCGCGGTCCGCCGGCGATGGCGACTGCCGAAGCCGAGCGATGCGATCTGCCCAGCGTGAACTGTCGTAGTCTTCGGCGTTCAGCCCCTTGTTATCGGCCTGCTTTAGTACGTCGATAACGGCCTGCGCTTGTTGAGTTGGGTCATTGCTGTTCAGCCAAGCGGGGGCGTAGCCGATTGAGTCGTAGAAGTTCGTTACATGAATCCGGTAATCGGAAAAATCGGGCCAGCGAAGCTCCGGCAGCTGGCCGGCCGCAGCAATCTCGCGCAACGTGACGCTGAATGCAGATGAGGCGTCGGTGGTTGCTACGCTTTGCGCTCCAGCAGACTGCCCGGCCAGACCGGCCGTGGCTAGCAGCACGACCCAAAACGCGCTCGCTAGAAGAAGCGATGAGTCAGTTTTTATCAGTGAGCGCCGTTTCATTCGTATCGCTCCGTGACGACCGGGCATGATTCCAGCGACCGCGCTTGCAGCATGCTTTGCCGGTTCGCTGTCCCGATTCGCAGGAAATAGTTTAGCTGGCCTTGGGCTGGTTGCGTGGTTCTTCGTTCGCCGCCGTCGCATAGGGGATATCGCGCCCACCGTAGCGGCGAACCCTGATGTTCGCCTGCTCAGCATGGCCGAAGAAACCCTCGAGCACGCACAATCGCGAGCAGTACTCGCCGATCATGGCCGACGCTTCGTCGGTAAGCACTTTCTGATACGTGCACGTCTTGATGAACTTTCCCACCCACAGACCACCTGTGTAGCGAGCCGCTTTGCCGGTGGGGAGCGTGTGATTCGTTCCGATAACTTTGTCGCCGAAGGCGACGTTGGTGCGCGGTCCGAGAAACAGTGCGCCGTAGTTTTTCATATTGGCAAGAAAGTAATCGGGATTGCGGGTCATGACCTGGACGTGCTCAGAGGCAATGCGGTCGGCTTCCCGAACCATCTCGTCATCGGAATCACAGACAATGACCTCGCCGTAGTCGCGCCAGGAAACGGCGGCCAGTTCCGTCGTGGGCAGCACGCCGAGCAAGCGCTCTACCTCGGCGATCGTTGCACGCGCGAGCTTCTCTGACGTGGTCAGGAGTATGGCAGGCGTATTGAACCCGTGCTCAGCCTGACCCAACAGGTCCGTCGCGCAAATCTCGCCGTCCACGCTGTCATCCGCGATGACAAGCGTTTCGGTTGGACCTGCAATCAGATCGATCCCAACGCGGCCAAAGAGCTGGCGCTTGGCTTCCGCCACGTATGCGTTGCCTGGCCCGACGATCATCGCAACGGAGGGGATGCTCTTGGTGCCGAGACCCATGGCCGCGATCGCCTGCACACCCCCCATGCAATAGATTTCATCCGCGCCGCCCAGGTGCATCGCAGCCACGACAGCGGGACTCGGCTTGCCATGATACGGAGGCGAGGCCGCGATCACGCGCGGCACACCTGCGACCTTGGCCGTGACCACGCTCATGTGCGCGGAAGCCACCAGCGGATATTTTCCTCCTGGCACGTAGCAGCCGACCGATGCCACCGGCATATTCTTGTGGCCGAGAACCACGCCGGGCAGAGTCTCGACCTCGACATCCTTCAGTGCGGACCGTTGCGCCTGTGCGAAGTTGCGGACCTGTGTTTGCGCAAACTTGATATCGCCAATGTTCTGCCGGGTGAGTTGCGACAGACAACTCTCGATCTCCTGCTCCGAAAGGCGGAACGACGGCGGGTTCCACTTGTCGAATTTCTCGGAAATCTCGCGCAAAGCGGTCTCGCCGCGATTCTCGATGTCCTCAAGAATGCCCGTAACGATATCACGAACTTTTTTCGCATCGGCGGTCGCCTGTTCGGGCGGGCGGCCCGTCTTCAGATGGCGTGCCATAACTCCTCCATGGAATAGGAATCCAGGAACTCGATTGTTGAACCAGCTTAGCCAGTGGCGGAAACCGGCTCTACAATTTCGGCGGCGCTGGCCGGTCGCCGGTGCTGTTCGGCGGCATAGCCGGCTTTGTAATCCGCTTTGACGGCGTCAGGCGCGGTTGGAAGCACAGGGAAATCCCACCAGCCTACAACCTCCGCCGCCGCAACCGAGACGTCACGCGTGATGGGAACCTCGACCAACGCCGGCGCTTTGGAATCGAGCGCGCGCTCGATCGAAGGGCCGAGTTGATCTTCGGCTTGCACTTTGGTGGCGACATCGAAGCCGAAAGATTTGGCCATCGCGACAAAGTCAACTGAGTAAGGCCTACCGCTCTCTGCGTAGTTGAATTCGGATCCGATCTGCCGGCCGATCAAGTAGTTTTGTCCATCGCGAATCGAGATGTATCCCGAGTTGTTGAGAATCAGAAACACGACGGGGATATTGTTCATGGCACACACTGCCAGTTCCTGCACGGACATCATGAAATCGCCGTCGCCGATGATGCATACAACTGGTGAATCGGGTTTTGCCAACTTTGCCCCGATGGCTGCGGGGAGCGCGAATCCCATCGACGAGAATGAACCGGAAGTAATGTGCGTGCGCGGCTCATAGACTGGGAAAGCCTGCTTCGTCGTGCTCTGCGGATGACCTGACCCAACCGTCACGATGCCATTTCGGGGAAGCACCTTGCGCAGCTCGCGTAGCGTACGCAGCATCGTGGTAGGGATTCCGTTATAGGAGCGGCGTCGCTCCAGTCTTTCCTCCCACTCGCGCTTGAGTCCTGCGACCTTGTCGAGATAAGAGGACCGCGCTTCGCGAGCTCTACGTGCCTGATCTTCGGAAATTCCCGCAAGAATGTCGGCAAGGACAAGCTTGCAATCTGCGGCGATGCCGACCTCAGCAGGATAGTTCTTGCCAATCTCCCTGGGATCGATGTCGACCTGAATCAACTTTGCGTCGGGGATAGAGAACGTGACGCCCTTGCGGTACGACGAAGACGACCAATCGGTAAACCGGCAACCCAATGACATAACAACGTCGGCATTCGCGGCGGTGTGGTTGCCCGGCAGCGAACCCGGCCAGCCGGCCGTCCCGGCACACATCGGATTGTCTTCCGCAATCGCGCCTTTGCCATTCCAGGTGAACACGCACGGGATGCCCAACTTCTCCGCCAGCATAGTCAGTTCGGGCGTGGCGTCGGAGGTGATGGCTCCGCCTCCCAGGACTATGCAAGGGCGCTTCGCAGTGAGCAGCAACTGGATCGCTGCCTCGATGGCTTGGCCGTCGGCCCTGGGCTTGCCGATCGGCAGTCGCTTGCTCAGGTCGGCAACATCAATGTCTGTGGTTTCGACCTGAACATCCAGCGGCAGCTCCATGTGCACTGGACCGGGGCGGCCGGTCAGCATCGCGTTCCAGGCGCGATGCAGGACGAAGGGAACTTGGTCCGCGCGGATCACGTCAAAGCTGCGTTTGGTGACCGGGGCGACGATATGCGGGAAATCCGGCGACGCAAAACGGTCGACTTCCTGCATCACTCCGTGGCCGCGCATGTGCGTGGCAGCGCTCCCCGTGATCAGCAACAGCGCCGTCGAATCGCAGTGCGCGGTCGCGAGGCCGATGATCGTGTTCGTCGCTCCAGGACCGATAGAAGTACAGGCGGCAATGGGCTGGCCTGTGGCGCGGTAATGCGCGTCAGCCATGTGCACGGCACTCTGTTCGTGCATCACTTGAATGAACGGCAGTTTCGAAACCGGATCATTGAAGGCGTCGATCAGGCTCCAGTTGCCGTGTCCGGGCAAGCCGGTGACGTAGGGAACTCCATAGGCCTTGAGAGCCTTGCCAATAATCTGTCCGACGGTGAGCCGCATAGGAGGCCTCCTGCTGCGATCTTTTTTCGCCCCAAGTATTGCACTTGTTCGTGGCCTTGGGAAGGGGATCCCATAGAGGGTGGCTCGATCAAAGCTCAGAGATTCCTCAGAAGCGAATTCGCCATTTCCGCGTCCTCTGCGGCTGTTCTCCGCGACCTCTGCGATTTAAGGTTTGGACGAGAGTCGAGCAACCTGCAAAATCTTACGACGCAGAGGCCGCGGAGAACGGCCACAGAGCTCGCGGAGAAACCAAACGGAGAGCAGAGACGCTAGCGAAAGTATCTAATCCCACTGTCCAACTGACGTAGTTTATAATCCTGCTGACTTCGAGGGGGATCGGCGAAATGAATCGGCGGAAATTTCTGTCGGGTTCCGCCCAGTTGCTGGCCGCTGCAAACCTTGCGCCGAGGATGTTCGCCGCTGATCCTATGCCAGAAAATAATCAGCATCGTCCGCTTTCCTTTTCCAATGATTGGATCGAAAGCACTCTCGTAACCGACATCCACGAGCTGCCGGTTCCAGATGCAATCGTCGTGAACCTGTCGACCAAAGGCTTGAATTACCGAGCGGGCGGTGATCGCGGGACGATCGCACCATGGAAGTCCACGATACTCCGCAATTGCACGCTCGAGGATGGCGAGTGCGCAGCTTTATTGCACATGCGTCAGAGGACGAACCTCGGCGGTCTCGCTCTGGCCTGGGAGTGGTATGGCCAGCGGAATCCACAGTTTTCACGGACTACGCCCTTGTATATCTCATCGCAGGACGACATTGGAGTTGTTCACCTGAATCCGGGCGCCTTTGGTTCTGAGATGCCGTTCACTTCGCTTTCACCGCTGTCATACCAGCTAAAGCTGAATCTCTGGTACACGCCCGAAGAGACTGATTGCGGAATTCACACCGGACACCAGTTTCTGGAAGTGCACACGCAGATTCTCGGAACCGGGCACATGCAGAAGTTTCGGGACAAGACAGCGGACACCCTTTTCGAAGACGTTCTCATGCCCCCGGGATATACCCACAACCCATTTTTCACGGTGGCCAAAGACCGAAGCTTCAGCTATCCGTGGCACCGCTATTACGCGGACACCGATTGCATCTGGATGGCAATCGAACTTCACCCGCTGTAATCGCCCTTCTGCGCGCAGGATTTCTAACAAGCCAATGACGAACCTCGGCTCACGCACGTCGGCGATCATCCTCGCGGCGGGAACCTCAACCCGGATGGGAGCGGTCAAACAGTTGCTGCGGCTCGACGATCGTCCGCTGTTGCAACACGTCCTGGACCACGTTCGCGCTTCTAGCGTAAGTGAAATCGTTCTTGTACTGGGAGCTTCTGCAGAGGCGATCCGCCGGGAAATCGACGCGCATAATTCCCGAGTTGTCATCAATGATTCCTATCTACAGGGCATGGGCACTTCCTTGAAGACGGGGATCGCTGCCGTGGAACCGGAGGCTGAAGCCGCGATCATCGTTTTGGCGGACCAGCCCTTTGTACAGCCGGCGACGCTCGACCGATTGATCGCGGAGCATCGCCGGTCCAAGGCGCAAATCGTAATTCCTACCTACCGGGGTTTTCGCGGTAACCCCGTGCTTCTCGACCGCTCGGTCTTTGCCGAGGTGATGGCTCTCAACGGCGATATCGGCTGCCGTTCGATCTTCGGATCCCACGTGGAAGGAATTGTGAAAGTGCCGATAGACGATGTGGGGATTCTGCTGGACATTGATCGGCAGAGCGATCTCCAAGCGCTTCGTCACACCGCCGGTGGCGTCGATAGTGAGAAAGCAATTTTCGAGACGGCGGATCTTTACGCACGACAGCTTGCAGACGCAACTACGGCGAAGCCGGAGTTGATCATCGTCGGACGCGACGCCATGGCAGTGGCGCTGGCGAAGCTAGGGCAGCTATTGCGATTCACCGTGACCGTCGTGGACCCATTGCTGAACGCCGACGAGTTGCCGGAGGCCGATCAAATACTGCACGCGCTTGATTTTTCGCTGCTTCGAGCCAATCCTGATCGCCACGTCGTAGTGGCAAGCCGCGGCGCTTGTGACGAAGAGGCAGTTGAGCAGGCGCTCAAAGTGAATAGCGGTTATATCGCCCTCGTCGCCAACAAGAAAAGAGGAGAAGAAGTTCTCCGCAGCCTGCGAATGAAAGGAGCCGCGGCGGACAAACTGACTGGCGTACGGGTTCCTGCCGGTCTTGAAATCGGCGCGAATACGCCTGAAGAGATCGCACTCAGCATCATGGCGGAGATTGTTTCCGAACGGCGGAAACGGGCCGGATGAGTCCTGTGTTCAGTCTGCATTCTGCGCGTCACACTGGCTGATTACTTTGTCGGACGAACTCGCTTCCGAATCCAGGTTCGCTTCTTTCAGATTCAAAGGCCGGCTTGTTCCTCCCCGACGCGTGGCCACCATCTGGCTCACGATGCTGAGCGCAATTTCCTCCGGAGTCGCCGCGCGCAGATCAAGGCCCGCCGGGGCACAGATTCTTGCGATCTTCTCCGCCGGAACTCCCTCGGCAGCGAGGTAATCGAGCACCAGCCTCGCGCGATGCTGACTCGCGATCAACGCTACGTAAGCGGCTTCGCTTTCGAGGGCTTGTCGGAGCCAGACGTGGTCGTTTTTGTGTTGGGTGGCGATCACGACGTAGGTGTTGGGACCGATAGACGTCTCGCTGAGATCGAAGTCTTCGGCGATCACTCGGTCGGCCTGCGGGAACGAGGACTGGTCCGCGCCGGGATCATTCACCGTGACGCGAAAGCCAAGCAGATGAGCCAGCGCGGCTAGAGTCTCTGCGATCCGGCCATGCCCGGCAATGAGCAGATCAGGTTTGGGCATGACCGGCTCGATATAGACATCCATTTTTCCTCCGCAGGGCATTCCTACGCCGAGGAGTTCGTCGGTCATGTCCAGCGTTATGACACGCGGCTGTTCCGATTCAAGGCATCGCAAAGCTTCGCTCCGGACAGCACTTTCGGCGCAGCCTCCGCCCACCCAGCCGAGAACTACTTTTCCCTGCGCATCAATAATGGCCTTCGATCCGCGTCGCGCCGAGGAGGAGCCCTCCACGCGAACCACCGTGGCTATGGCAAAGGCTTTCCCCTGGGCCGTCAGTTCACCGGCTTTGGCATACAGATCCAAGGGCACTCCATCGCGTATGATAGTTCTCCCGAACGCGAGAGTGCAATCGGGACATGGAATTTCGCCTTGTATAGCGAACAAGTCCGGGCCCATTATGCCGAACCACGCAACGTGGGCAGCATCGCCGAGCCTTCGGGCCGCGCGGTCGTGAAGAGTCCGGTGGACAGCGACACTGTGTTGATCACGCTGCGAATAGAGCAGGGCATAATCCAGGATGTGAAGTTCAAATGCATGGGATGCGCCGTCGCCATTGCCTGCTCGTCGATGGCGACAGAAATGGTTCTGGGCAAGTCGGTTGCAGAGGCCTCTCAGATATCGGAGCAAGCAGTGGCCGACGCCTTGGGTGGGATCCCGGATTACAAGATGAAGTGCAGCAATCTGGCTCCGGAAGCCATACGGAGAGCGATCCGCGACTGGCAGTCGAAGCAATCGGCGGAGCCCAGCGCTGGGTGATCTCAGTGACTCTGCATCGGACGAACTGACACAAATCCGCAGGCATCGCTCGAGCAGACTGATCACCATGCAAACTCCGGGGAGAGCGAAATGGACGCGCCGACCGAAACAAGGCAGAAAGCCGACTTGCGGGATTTTCTGGCTGCTGAGCGCACCTTCCTTGCCTGGATCCGCACTGGCTTGGCGTTGATGGGATTTGGCTTTGTGGTGGCGCGATTTGGTCTCTTCCTGCAGCAACTCCAGGTAGTCGAGCACGCTTCTTCAGCGCAGTCTTACGGCGTATCGCTCTGGTTCGGCACCGCGCTCATCACCGCGGGAGTGGTCGTGAATCTTCTTTCCGCATGGCATCATCTCCGATTAGTTCGTGAGCTGAATCGTGGAGGGCCTGTGCCTTCCCGTCCATCGACACAGGCCGTGTTGATCGCCTTGTTCCTGGCTCTGGTTGGACTCGCGATGGCGATCTATCTGGTTTCCGTACACAGCTCCGCGAAGGTACATTTCGAAAACAATAATGAGGAGTTATCCATGACACCGGCAGCAAATAAAGGAATTCTCGACAAACCCAGCAATCGCTCGGTCGAACAGACGGTGGAAAAGTTGAAGAATATTCTGCAATCGAGAGGAGTCACGCTGTTTGCCGTGATCGACCACAGCGGCGAAGCAGAAAAGGTGGGAATGAAAATGCCTCCTACAAAGCTCTTGATCTTCGGGAGCCCGAAAGCTGGCACTCCTTTGATGCTGGCCGCGCCCAGCAGCGCGCTCGATCTTCCGCTTAAAATTCTGATCTGGCAAGATGCCCAGGGAAAAGTCTGGGTCACGTACAACAGTCCGGCCTACTTGCAGGAGCGGCACAATCTGCCCTCAGAACTGTTGCCGAACATCGCGGTCATCGAAACTTTGGCGACGAAGGCTGCGGAATAAAAGTTCGAGGCCGCATGCGCGAAAGAGCGATTCAAAAAGCGCGGGTGATTCGGCTAGATTCCGTAGTTTACGCGACGGAGCCCGTCTTTGTAGGCTTCGCGGGCTTCGGTGGCTTTTTCGTGGGCGTCGTGCTCCTTGAAGTGCGCAGCATCCCAGTTCTCCATCGCGATCATGGAATGGTCGGGCGTGGCTAATGCCTCTTCGGCGCGAATGGCGTCAACCCATTCATCCACAGCTTTTTTGTAGGCGAGGCGCGCTTGATCAAGATCGGCGTTGGTCATAAGCCATGGAGGTTAATGCCGCGCCTAGGTCCTGTCAATTGAACAGACCAAATTTAACGGAAAATTAACGCATCCGGGGTCTATCGCCGGATTTCCTGGGTTTATGGAACAGCCGTGGTGTGATAAGTTACTAGTCGCGTTTTCTATAAGATTTAGCCTGCTGGATATTCGCTGCGTGCATCGTGCCGCACTTCGGCCGACCGGGAGGTAAGCCATGATTCCGCCAGCCTTCGAATACCTAAGACCTAAGACAATTCCTGAAGCGATTGCGCTGCTCGAACAACATCCCGACGAAGCAAAGATTCTAAGCGGGGGCCAGAGCCTCATCCCCATGATGAAGTTTCGCATCGCCCGCCCTGGTTACCTGATCGACATCAATCGCATCCCCGGGCTGTCGTATATCAAAGAAGAGGGCGGCTTTCTGAAAATTGGCGGGCTGACACGCGAAGCCGAGCTGGAAGCATCGCCTTTGATCCGCTCGAGGTACCCCATCCTTCTCGATACCGCTCACGTGATCGCTGATCCCCAGGTGCGCAACTTGGCCACGGTGGCGGGGAACCTGGCGCATGGCGACCCGGCCAACGATCATCCGGCGACGATGCTTGCCCTGGGCGCGCAGGTTGTGGCCACGGGATCGGGCGGCGAGAGAATCATACCGATCGAGGAATTCTTTTTGTCTTTGTTCACCACCACGCTGCAGCCGGGCGAGATCCTGACCGAGATTCGTGTTCCGGCGCCGCCGGCACGGAGCGGGGGTGCTTACTTCAAATTGGAACGTAAGGTGGGTGACTTTGCTACAGCGGCTGTCGCGGCGCAATTGACGCTGGATACCAGCGGCGTCGTGCAGAAGGTCGGCATCGGGTTGACGAATGTTGGTCCTACTCCGATTAAGGCGATAAAGGCCGAGGATTTTCTGGGCGGAAAGAAACTTGATGATGCGAACATCCGGCAGGCGGCGGAGTTCGCAGGAGAAGAAGCGCAACCGAGTTCCGACTTGCGTGGTCCCGCGGAATATAAGACGGGGCTGGTCAAGGAACTGGCGAAGCGGGCTTTGACTCGCGCCGCCGAGCGGGCGGGAAAATAGTTTCGGAAACTTAGCCGAGGAGCTGGCGATGGCAAAGAAACAGTCGGTCAGTGTGAAAGTGAACGGGCGTGACCGGGAAGCGGCGGTCGAGCCACGACTCTTGCTGGTCCACTTCATTCGCGAAGATCTGCAGCTCACAGGCACGCACATCGGCTGCGACACCAGCCATTGCGGCGCTTGCACGGTCGTGCTCAATGGAAAGACGGTCAAGTCCTGCACCATGTTTGCAGTGCAGGCCGATGGCGGCGAGATCCTAACCGTCGAGGGGTTGATGAGCAAGGAAGGCCAGCTGCATCCGCTGCAGGAAGGGTTCAAGTCAGAGCACGGGCTGCAATGCGGCTTCTGTACGCCGGGGATGCTCATGTCGTCCTACGCGCTGCTGCATAACAATCCGAAGCCGAGCGAAGAGGAGATTCGTTGGGGAATTTCCGGTAACCTGTGCCGGTGCACCGGGTACCAGAACATCGTGGGTGCGGTGCAATATGCGGCGGACAAGATGGCCGAGGCGAAGACTGCAGAACCTGAAATGGCGGGAGGAGTAAAGTGATACACAAAACATCTCCTGAAATCGGTGGCATGGGCCACTCTATCAAGCGCAAAGAGGATCTGCGATTCATCCAGGGCAAGGGCAACTATGTGGATGACGTGCATCTGCCGGGCATGGTCTATGGGCAACTGGTGCGCAGTCCATATGCACACGCGCGACTGAAGAGCGTGAACACGGAGAAGGCCAAGGCGTTACCGGGAGTGTTGGCTGTCATTACTGGCGAAGATCTTGCCAAGGCCAACCTCGCTTGGATGCCCACGCTTTCCTATGACAAGCAGATGGTGTTGGCGACCGGGAAGGTGCTGTTCCAATCGCAGGAAGTGGCGTTCGTTGTAGCCGAAGATCGCTACACTGCTGCGGACGCGGCAGAGTTAGTGGAAGTAGAGTATGAAGAGCTGCCGGTGCTGGTGGATCCCCACAAGGCTCTCGACGCGGACGCGCCCCTGCTTCGCGAGGACCGCGAACAGAAGGACAATCATATCTTTCATTGGGAAGTAGGCGATCGGCAAGCGACGGAGCAGGTTTTTCAGAAGGCGGCGGTGAAGGCCAGCGTGCACGCTTTCTTCCCGCGCTGTCATCCTGCGCCGCTCGAGACTTGCGGTTGCGTGGCCGACTTCAGTCGCGCCACCGGGCGGCTTACGGTTTATTTGACCTCACAGGCTCCTCACGCGCACCGCACGGTTTTTGCTTTGGTCGGGGGCATTCCGGAGAACAATATTCGCGTAATCTCGCCGGATATTGGAGGCGGTTTTGGCAATAAAGTTCCGGTGTACCCCGGCTACGTTTGCGCGATCGTTGCTTCACTCACACTCGGTGTGCCGGTAAAGTGGATTGAGACGCGGTCGGAGAATCTGCAGTCGACTGGCTTTGCCCGCGACTATCATATGACGGCCGAAATTGCCGCCGACCGCGATGGTAAGATGCAGGCGCTGCGTGTGAAGACACTTGCTGACCATGGAGCGTTCAACGCGGCGGCCCAGCCTACCAAGTTTCCAGCGGGATTGTTCAGCATTTGCACGGGCTCGTACGAATACCCCGCGGCGTTCTGCGAAGTGGATGGGGTTTACACCAACAAAGCACCGGGTGGGATCGCCTATCGCTGCTCGTTTCGTGTGACCGAGGCGGCGTACCTGATCGAGAGAGTAGTGGACGTGCTGGCGCTGGAGTTAAAGATGGATCCCGCTGAGGTTCGCCGCAAAAATTTCATCCCACCAGAGAAGTTTCCTTATAAATCGTCCCTGGGGTGGACGTACGACAGCGGCAATTATGAAGGTGCGATGAAGGTCGCGCTGGATAAGATCGGCTATCAACAACTACGCAAAGAACAGGAAGAGAAACGAAAAAAGGGCGAACTGATGGGGATCGGGATCTCGAGCTTCACGGAAATCGTGGGCGCAGGTCCGGCGCACAGCTTCGATATTCTTGGTATCAAGATGTTCGATAGTTGCGAGATTCGTATTCATCCCACCGGCAAGGCCATGGCGCGCATGGGGACTAAGAGCCAAGGACAAGGTCACGAGACGACGTATGCCCAGATCGTCGCGCAGGAACTCGGGATCCCCGCTGCCGATGTGACTATCGAAGAAGGCGACACAGATACGGCGCCCTACGGTTTGGGAACCTACGCCAGTCGAAGCACGCCGACCTCAGGAGCGGCAACCGCGATCGCTGCCCGAAAGATTCGCGACAAAGCGAAGAAGATCGCGGCGTACTTACTCGAATGCAACGAGGCCGATTTGGAGTGGGAGCCGGGCAAGTTTTATGTCAAAGGCGCTGCCAGCAAGTCGAAGACGATCCAGGAAATCGCGTTCGCCGCGTACACGAATATTCCGCCCGGTCTCGAGGCGGGGTTGGAGGCGGTCGATTATTACGACCCACCCAATCTGACTTTTCCATTCGGCACCTATGTCTGCGTGGTGGACATCGACAAAGGTACGGGCGAAGTGAAAGTTAGGCGATTTGTTGCCGTGGATGACTGCGGAAATATCATTAATCCCATGATCGTGGAAGGCCAGATTCACGGCGGTTTGACCGAGGGACTGGCGATTGCGTTCATGCAGCAGATTGACTACGACGAGAGCGGCAACGTGCAGGGCGGAAGCTTTATGGATTACTTGCTCCCGACGGCGGTCGAGACTCCGCATTGGGAGACTGACAAGACTTGCACGCCGTCTCCTCACCATCCGTTCGGTGCGAAGGGAGTGGGAGAATCGCCCAACGTGGGTTCTCCGGCAGCCTTCGTGAACGCCGTGGTCGACGCGCTTTCACATCTCGGGGTGAAGCATATCGATATGCCGATCACGCCATGGAAAGTTTGGAAAGTTCTGCAGGAGAAAGGCGTGGCGGCCTAGGTCGATGGCGCTGAAGATTGAAAAGACGTTCGATATCCCGGAGCCCGTGGAGAAAGTGTGGGCCATCCTTAGCGATCCGCGAAAAGTGGCGACGTGCGTTCCCGGCGCTCAGATTACGAAGCAGGTGGACGAGAAAACATACAAAGGCGCGATCAAAGTGAAGGTCGGCCCGAGCGTTACCGACTATAAAGGTGAAGTGCAGATTGTGCGGTTGGACGCGCAGAACCACGAGATCGAAATTCTAGGCAAAGGGCAGGATGTGCGCGGGCGGGGCAGTGCATCCATGAAGATGACCGGCAAGCTTCGTGCTCTGGACAATGGCGGCACCGAGGTCACGAGTGAGTCCGAGATCAATGTCATTGGGATTTTGGCCCAGATGGGCTCGCGCGTCATCACCGAAGTTTCCAACATCATGTTCGGAGAGTTTGTGAAGAATTTCCAGGCGCGGCTGCAGCAGCCTTCTGATGCGCCTGAGGCGCAGGCGTCCGGTGCGGAAAGCACGCCGATCGATGCCAAGTCACTGGCGTGGGAGGCTGCGAAGGGGTTGTTCCGTGGGAAGGCCTGACTCCGCGCGCGGTTGAAGTTACTACCATGGGTGAATCCCGAACTCTTCTTTCCGGTGCAGGAAATCACGAAGTAGATGCGATTGTTTCCGGGTTTGAGCACCTGGGATACGTTACTGACCGATCGCTGGCTACAGCAGTTTACCTGGTCACCAAGTTGCGCAAACCGATTCTCGTCGAAGGGCATGCCGGCCTCGGGAAAACTGAGGTAGCCAAGGTGCTGGCTTCGTTCCTGGGCACGCGCCTGATTCGACTGCAATGTTACGAGGGGCTGGACATCAGTTCGGCAGTCTACGAGTGGAATTATCAGAAGCAATTGCTGGCTATCAAGATCGAAGAAGGATCTGGCAAAACGGTCGAGGAAAAGGAACGGCACATTTTCAGCCGCGAGTTTCTTCTGGAGCGGCCATTGCTGCAATCCATCCTGGCGGAAGACGCTTCGCCAGTACTGCTGATCGACGAAATCGATCGTGCGGACGAGGCGTTTGAGGCGTTTCTGCTGGAGTTGCTTTCCGATTACCAGATCACCATTCCGGAGATGGGTACTGTTCGTGCCAAGCATGTGCCTTACATCGTCCTGACCTCGAACCGCAGCCGGGAATTGGGCGATGCTCTCAAGCGAAGATGCCTTTACCAGTGGATTGACTATCCGAGTCTGGAGAAAGAAATGAAGATTGTACGCACCAGACTGCCGCGCATCGAAGAAAAGTTGGCGCGGCAAGTCGTGGGATACGTACAGTCGGTGAGGCAGCTCAATTTGAGTAAGCCCCCCGGAGTAGCAGAAACTTTGGATTGCGCAGAAGCTTTGCAGGCACTGGGAAAATCGCAACTGGATGAGGAAGCGATCGAACAGACTCTGGGTTGTATCGCTAAGTCGGTCGAGGACAGTTCAAAGATTAGAAGCGCCGGGATCGATAAAATTCTCGCCGAGTCGATGGGAGGAGTTTAGTGCTCGGGCCGACAGGACAATCGAGCGATGCGGTCAGAGTAATTGTCGAGTTCTGTCGGTTTGCTCGCGAGAAAGGTCTCTCGGTTGGCGTTCAGGAAACTCTTGGCGCGCTCGATGCGGCTGCAGCCCTTGGTGTGCGATCGGAAGAGCTGAAGTTCGGCTTGCGGTCGATACTGTGCGGGTCGAAAGACGATTGGGATCTATTCGAGGAATGTTTTCAGATGTTTTGGCGAGAGTCGGCAGTCGAGCCGCAGTCGAGCCACAGGAGACCTCCCCGAAAGGAAATCAGTTCTCGCGTAAGTGAACGAAACCCCGCTTCTCTGATGTCAATGGGCGCCGGGGAAGATGTTTCCTCGGAGGAAGACGGCGCACAGACGGTCACTGGCGCGAGCGCCCATGAACGGCTTACCAAGGCGGATTTTCCCGCTGTGCCCCTTAGCGACCTGGCAACGCTGGAGCAGATTTCGATTCGCCTGTTCAAGCAAATGAGCCGGCGACTGGCGCGCAAACGACGAACCGGTTCGCGAGGGCAGGTGGACCTGCGAAAGACAATTCGTCGCAGCATCAGCCACGGCGGTGAACCCATGAACTTGCGATACCGGGAACGGAAGCCGCGCCCGCATCGGCTTGTGACCTTGCTCGACATCAGCGGCTCGATGAGCCCCTACAGCCTATTCCTGGTGAAGTTTCTGTACACGCTGCAAAAGCACTTCCGGCGCGTGGATACTTTTCTGTTCAGCACAGGGCTGGTCGAGATCACGAGCCTGTTTCGCGCCCAACGGCTGCAGGACGCGCTGCAAGCCCTCTCGCAGCGGCCTGCGGGGTGGTCTGGCGGCACCAGCATCGGTGGATCGCTTCGTGAGTTCAACCAGATTCATCGCAGAAAGCTGCGGTCGAGTGATACTTTGTTTGTGATTCTGAGCGACGGTTGGGACACGGGAGATGCCGGCGTGCTGGCGGCGGAATTGGGCGCAGTGAAACGGCGGGTCCGCAGGATCATTTGGTTGAACCCGCTGCTCGGGTTGAAAGAGTACCAGCCAATTACCAGCGGGATGAGTGCTGCGTTGCCGCACATTGATTTGTTCGCTCCATGTCACAACCTGGAGAGCCTGCTGGCGCTGGAGAAGCATCTATAGGGTGGGCCATCCATGTTCGATCGGTTCCTAAACAAAGCGGCGGAGTTGCTGGCCAAGGGCGAGCCGTTCGTCACGGCCTCGGTCGTGCGCTTCCAGGCCCCCATTTCAGGCAAGCCAGGCGACAAGGCGATCATTTTCGCCGACGGAAAAATGTGGGGCTGGATCGGCGGCGGTTGCGCGCAACCGGTGGTGATCAAGGAAGCGCTGAAAGCGCTCGCCGATGGACAGCCACGCTTGGTGCGAATCAGTCCCACGGCTGTGCCGGAAGATGGGATCGTCGATTACACCATGACTTGCCATAGCGGAGGTACGTTGGATATCTACATCGAACCCGTTCTGCCGAAGCCGCACATTCTAATTTTTGGTCGGTCTCCGATCGCGCAGACGCTGGCCCGGCTGGGCAAGGCCATTGGCTACAGGATCTCCGTAGTTGCGCCTGGAGCGGACCGGGAGCAGTTTCCAGACGCGGACTTGCTACGGACGGAGTTAAACGTGGGCGAACTCAAAATTGGCCGCGAGACTTTTGCCGTGGTGTCAACCCAGGGAGAAGATGACGAGGAAGCGCTTGAACAGGCGGCCCGGACCGCCGCAGGGTATGTCGCTTTCGTGGCCAGCAAAGTCAAGGCGCAGAAGGTCCTCGAATACTTGCGCGAATCTGGAGTGCCCTCTGAGCGCGTGGGCCAGATTCGGGCACCTGCAGGCCTCGACATTGGCGCGGCCTCTCCCGAAGAGATCGCGGTAAGTATTCTCGCCGAAATTATCCAGTTAAAAGGTGCTCAAGCAGAGGCAGTGGTGAAGCGCAACCAAAGCGCAATGCCGATTGTGAACCAGTCAGTTCCGCAGCCGCCGCAGAACTCGGAAGCCAGGGACCCCGTCTGCGGCATGGTTGTGAATATCGACGGAGCGAAGCACAAGTCAGGTCGGAATGGAAGCGAGATTTACTTCTGCTGTGCCGGATGCAAGCAGGCCTTCGACCGGCAGCCCGAGAAATACACCGTTTCAATCTCCAGTTGACGATTCTTCCCGCTATTACCTTAGTTCGCGAACGAGTCGCAGCGGTGGTTTACCATATCAATTGCCTATGCAGGTTAAGCTCGCCGCCTCGGAGGGGTGATTTCCTCCGCGGTTTGGGCAAGAATGCCGGTGCGCACAAACCCGGCAGCTCGGCTCGAAAAGTCGCCGGAGCACTACTAAGCCGACGGCGCCGTAAACCGCAGCCAGCGCATGCAAGAGGTGGGAAACCTGAAGCATTGATGATTGCCTTTCAACTGCAAAGTATCTGCTTCGACGACACCGAGGTCTGTGATCCGGATCACGCTAGAATATTCTTAGCCTTGGCGGCCGATCTGTCTGGATCGCCCAACGCCGATTGGCCACTCGGACGCACGTCAGCGCATGTCGGAGTGATGTCTTGACCACTTCCATGTCAACAGGCGCAGGCACAATGGCGAAGATATCTCCATCTGTACTGTTTGCGCTGCTGTGCGCAGTGTCACTGGTTGTAGGCTGGCGCCCGCTATTCAGCACGTTTGCGCTGGCGCTGCGTGTCGATGAATACACCCACCTACTCTTGATCGTGCCGATTAGCGCGTCGTTGATCTTTTCCGAGCGAGCCTTATTGAAACCCGCCACAGAACCAGCCGTGAGACTTGGTTCATTCCTATTGGTCATCGCCATCCTCGTCTGCGGCTTCTCTCGCGCCGTCGCGCAGACTGATGTGCAACTTTCTGTCAGCATGATTGCACTCGTGATCTGGTGGATCGGGTCTTTTGTGCTGTGTTTTGGGTCTCGCATCGCCCGGCTGTTTCTGTTTCCTCTTTGCTTTTTGTTTTGGCTGGTTCCGATTTCTGCACCAATGTTAGAAAAGATCTTGTCCATCTGGCAACATGGCTCTGCCATCTCTGCCAGTTTTCTGTTTTCGGCCTTGGGAATCCCAAACACTCAAGATGGCGTGATGCTCTCAATCCCGGGACTGAACCTTGAGGTCGCTCAAGAGTGCAGCAGTTTGCGATCCAGTCTTATGTTGATCGTCACCAGCATGGTGCTGGCGCAGCTTTTTTTGCGATCCTTTTGGCGGAAGGCCGTTGTGGTCTTGGCCGCGATTCCGCTGTCGATCGCCAAGAATGGGATTCGAATCTTCACTATCTCGATGCTCGGGACTCGCGTCGATCCTGGATTCTTGCATGGCAACTTGCACCGGCATGGTGGCGTCGTCTTCTTTTCGTTGGCGCTATTTGCGGTCGTACTGTTGCTGTGGCTATTCAACCGGAGTGAGAGCCGGGTTCACACGGATAGCTTGAAATCGGTTTCTGTTCAAAGGCTTTGACTGTTTTCCTCCTTCCCTCTAACATGCTTACTCTTGGGAGTTGTCCCGAATTCTTGTCCTCTAACCAATGATCGGCCAGACTATCTCGCACTACCGCATCCTGGAGAAACTTGGCGGTGGTGGCATGGGAGTCGTCTTCAGAGCTGAGGACACGGAACTCGGCCGTTTCGTAGCCCTGAAATTCCTGCCCGAGGAAGTAGCTCACGACGAGCAAACACTGGAACGCTTTCGACGCGAGGCGCGAGCCGCGTCCGCCCTGAATCACCCCAACATCTGCACCATCTACGAAATCGGAAAGCATGAAGGCAAGTCCTTCATTGCGATGGAGTATCTCGACGGGTCCACGCTCAAGCATCTGATCAACGGTCGCCCGCTTGAGATCGAGCGCCTGCTCTCAGTCGCGATCGAAGTCACCGACGCACTGGATGCGGCGCACGCCAAGGGGATTGTCCACCGGGACATCAAGCCGGCGAACATCTTTGTGTCCAAACGTGGGCACGCCAAGATTCTGGACTTCGGCCTGGCCAAAATCACCGACGCGGGCAAGTCGGTCAGCGGCGATTCTCAAACCATGGCCGATGCGGCGGCGCTGCACCTGACCAGCCCGGGAACAGCGCTGGGAACTTTGGCATACATGTCGCCCGAGCAGGTGCGCGGCAGGGAACTCGGGCCGGGAACGGACCTGTTTTCGTTTGGCGTTGTGCTGTACGAAATGGCAACGGGAGTCCTGCCTTTTCGCGGAGACACTTCGGGCGTCATCACAGAAGCGATCCTCAACCGCGCTCCCACCGCTCCCATCCGCCTGAATCCTGATCTGCCGGCGGAACTGGAACGCATTATCAGCAAGGCCCTGGAAAAAGATGTTGAATTGCGATATCAAAGTGCCGCCGAGATTCGCGGCGATCTGAAGCGTCTCAAACGCGGATTGGATTCGTCTCGGCTGTCCACCAACGTAGCCGAGGTCGAGACCGGCGCGAAACAGACTGCATCCGCTCCCGCGAAATCCGACTCCTCCCCTGCGGCAAGAGTGGTTCCTGCTGGCCGGTACCATCGGGCACTAGCTGTGGCCGGGGTCGCGCTCCTTGCCATGGTAGTGATGGCGTTCTTCCTCGTCCGACGCAGCGGTCCCATAAACTCCGCTTCGTATCATCTTCTGACTTATCGCCGCGGCACGATCCGCATGGCCCGGTTCGCTCCGGATGGACAAACTGTGGTCTACAGCGCCGCGTGGGAGGGCGCGCCGGTAGAGGTCTTTACCACGCGTTTTGGCACCCCCGAGTCGCGTCCCATCGGAGTTCCCGGCGCAGAGATTTTGGCGATTTCTTCCACTGGGGAAATGGCGCTTTTGCTGGACAGCCAGCAGACCACATCGCAGGTTCACAGCGGAACCCTGGCCCGCATGCCATTGGTTGGCGGTGCTCCCCGCGAAGTGCTGGAGAACGTGCAGTGGGCCGATTGGTCTCCCGACGGCACTCAGCTTGCCGTCGTGCGCGACGTTGCCGGGCGCAATCGTCTTGAGTATCCGGTGGGGAAAGTGCTTTACGAGACTGGCGGCTGGATCAGCCATCCTCGCATCTCTCGCCACGGCGACATGATTGCCTTTCTGGATCATCCCATTCAGGGTGATTCGATCGCCGGCGTGTCGGTCGTCGACATGGCCGGGAAGAAACGGACCGTGACCGAGCCTTACGAAGGCGGTGCCATCGGCTTAGCATGGTCGCCAGATGGAGACGAAATCTGGTTTACGGCAACCCAACTGGGAATCGATCGCGCGCTCTATTCGGTCAGTTTGTCTGGGAAGAAGCGGTTGGTTGCTCGAGTACCCGCTGACCTGACTCTGCAAGACGCGTTGCCCGATGGCCGAGTCTTGCTGGCGCGAGACTACTGGAGACGCGGACTCATCGTCCGCACCGCTAGGGATGCGACAGAACGTGACTTCACCTGGTTGGATTGGTCCTATCCGGTCACTCTCTCGGACGACGGCAAGACGCTCTTATTCCGTGAAGAAGGGGAAGCCGGCGGACCAAGCTACGCCGTTTATCTACGAAAGACCGATGGCTCACCAGCGGTTCGACTGGGAGACGGGCAATCGCTGGCGCTGTCTCCCGATGGAAAATGGGCTCTTTCGAGCCGCGGCGACAACCAGACTGACCTCTTTCTTCTGCCCACTGGACCGGGAGAGCCGAAGCAGTTAGACGGTCACGGAATTATTCACAGCAAAGCGCAATGGTTTCCGGACGCAACTCGAGTTCTATTGTCTGGAACAGAATCGAATCATGGCGTCCGACTTTATGTTCAGGACATCAGTACGAACAAGATGGATGCCATCAGTCCGGAAGGAACCAACGGTCTCTCGTTTGCCTTGTCGCCCGACGGGCAGTTCGTTGCCGCGGTTGGCCCTGACGAAAAGGGCTATCTCTTTCCCGTTGCCAAAGGCGAGCCTAGGCCGATTCCCGGTCTGCTGCCCGGAGAAGCGCCCGTCGCGTGGAGTGCCGACGGCCATTCGCTATACATCTACCGCGGTGGTGAGTTGCCGGCAAAGATTTTCCGGCTGGATATCGCCAGCGGCCAGCGGACCCTCTGGAAGCAACTGATGCCTCCTGATCCCGCAGGCGTAGAGTACGTCGGGCCGATCCTCCCCTCGCCCGATGGCACGGCTTACGCATACGGCTATCGTCGTCTCCTTTCTGATCTCTACCTGGTGGAAGGCTTGAAATAGAACTGCGATCCGTCGCGGGCGCGTTGACTCGGATTCGTGCGACGCCTGCGATGGGCCGCGCGGGAGGCTTTTCATGGTTGGCAGCACGGTCACCCACTACCGCATCCTGCGCGTGCTGGGCAGGGGTGGCATGGGCGAAGTGTATGAAGCTGAGGATGTGAACCTTCAGCGGCATGTCGCCTTGAAGTTTCTGAGCCCGGAACGTGCGCGCAAACCCGAAGCGATTGAACGATTCCAGCGCGAGGCGCGAATGGCTTCCGCGCTGAACCATCCTCACATCTGCACCGTGCATGAGATCGGCGAATCGCAAGGGCAGTACTTTATCGTCACCGAGCTGCTGCGAGGACAAGATCTGCAGCAGACGCTTTCCCACGGGGCGATCGAGACGAACCGGGTTTACCAGTTTGCATTTCAAATCGCAGACGCGCTAGCGGCAGCCCATGGTCGCGGCATTGTGCACCGTGACCTTAAGCCCTCGAACATTTTCATTACCGACGAAGGTCAGGTGAAGTTGCTGGATTTCGGGTTGGCCAAGCCGGCGGAGTCCGGTGCATCGTATCCCGCCGACGCCGTCACCCTGGCGCAAGACGGCCTTACCCGTACCGGCACGCTTGTGGGAACGTTGACCTACATGTCGCCTGAGCAGCTTCGTGGTATTCCGCTCGGGACCGCATCGGATGTATTTTCATTTGGGATCGTCTTATGTGAGATGTTGACCGGGATTCATCCGTTTGTGAAAAGAACCGCCGTCGAGACCGCCAGTTCAATTCTCTCTGACGTGTTCCCCGCGATCGACGGCTCACTGCCCCCAGTGCCCGAGCCTTGGCTGGCGATCTTGCGGAAAATGTTGAGCAAGAACGAGAGCGAACGATATCGCAATGCGCAAGAGGTTCGCGCCGATCTGCTTAAGTTGAGCAGTGAGGCCGGATTCAGTCAGATGGGTCTGGCGACTGTAGCTGCGGTGTCCCCAGCGAGATCTTCCATCGCCGTGTTGCCCTTCCGCAACCTGACGCGGGATCCGGACAACGAATATTTCAGCGATGGTTTGACCGAGGAACTTATTAATCTGTTGAGCAACATGAGTGATTTGCGAGTTGCCGCCCGCAGTTCCTCGTTTCGTTTCCGGGAAAAGGCGCTGGACGTGCGAGAAATTGGCAGAGAATTGGCAGTCAGCTCGATACTTGAAGGCAGCGTACAGCGATCCGGTAACCGCGTCCGCATTACCGGACAGTTGGTAGACGTGGCCGACGGGTTCCAACTATGGTCAGGAAAATATGATCGGGAATTGAGTGACCTGTTTGCTTTGCAGGATGAGATCGCACAAGCGGTTGTCTCAAGTTTGGAACCTGCTTTGAACCGCAAGCCCGTGGCGATTCCCGTGCGACGCGTGATCAGTCCTGAGGCCTACAATCTTTATCTGCAAGGACGTTTCTTCTGGAATAAGAGGACAGCACAGGATCTCAGAAAGGCTATCGAATGTTTCGGTAATGCCATCGCCTTGGATAACAGTTTTGCTCCCGCGCTCGCCGGTATTGCGGATGCGCACATGGCGCTGGCAATTTACGGCGCCGAGGCCCCCGAGGCGGTGATTCCGTTGGTCAAAGAATCGGCGCGCAAAGCTTTGGCGATCGACCCCAAACTTGCCGAGGCGCAAACCTCTCTGGGATGTGCGGAGGCGATTTATGACTGGAACTGGGAGAGCGCTGAACGCCACTTTCATCGGGCTATTGAGAGCAGTCCAAGATACGCCACGGCTCACCATTGGTATGCGACAAGTTGCCTCCTGCCGCAGGCGCGCTTCGAGGAGTCTCGCCGGGAACTTCAGTTGGCCCGTGAACTCGAGCCGCTTTCGCTGGTCATTGGCACGACGTGGGCGCTGGACCTTTTGCTGGAGCGACGGCCCGACGACGCGATCGAGGAATTCGCCAAAGTCATTGCCATGGACAAGAACTTTGGCATGGCCCACTTTTTCCTGGGGCAGGCATATGCGCTGAAAGGAATGTTCACTGAGGCCATCCGGGAATTGCAGATTTCTGCCGAATTGAACGCACGCAGTACGGAATCCGTAGCTCTTCTCGGATGGGTTTACTCGCAAGCTGGTGAACCCGAGGAGGCGACTAAGATTCTAGAGGAGCTGCGCCAGCGAAGCCTGTCGACTTACGTTTCTCCCGTGCTATTTGCGCTAGTGGCGTTAGGATTGGGAGAAAAAAAAGAGGCTCTCGATTACCTCGATCAAGGCCGCCAGGCGCGTGCCGCAGATCTGGTTTGGCTGAAAGTCCGGCCGGCCTTTGACAATCTGCGCGAAGAGCCGCGCTTCATCGAACTCTGCAAAGATATCGGACTGACGAGCTAGGACCTGGCAGAAGCCGTTGCAGCGAGACCTGGCGCGCGGCCTCCTGCCTTGTGCAGAAGGTAAATGTAGATCACATCGAACAAAAAGATGCAGACAAACAAATAGTCCAGCAAATAATGAGTGCCTCCTTGGCGCAGGAAGGCAAGAAACGTAGCCAGAGCCATGATGCCAGTTCCCACCATTTTTGCCCACGCGGCCCCGTAGGAAAGTCCCCTTAGATCGCGACGATTGAAATACATGAATACGAACAGAACGCTCATGATGAAGTTAATTGAGTAAGCGGACGCGTCGCCACCACTGTCGGCTAAGCGATGATGCAGCGCCATCTCGCCCAGATACGCAAGCGCGAAAGTGAACAACACCACGGAATAGAAGTGCTGGCGAATTTCTGGGACGCTCTGAACCGCCTTGCCGAACCGGAACAGCAGCCATACATTGAACACGTCGAACACCAGCCATGCGATCCGCAACAACATAACCATGTGGTTGTCAGGCGGGTAGTAGAAAACGTAGATGAACTCCCAGGAGAAATTCAGCGTGATGGCCACCAGGGGCAGGCCGTAAGTTTGATCCTTATAGCCTTTGAGGGCCATCAAAATGTAGGCCAGCACCCAGAGCAGCGAACCAATAATCGCGGCCACCATTTCAAAACCATGGCTGTCGAAGAACAAGTTGAAGAAATTGAAGATCATGGTTTCGCTGCGCTCTGGTGGATAAAGGGCGAACCGCAGCGAGGGCCCGTTGCCGACCCGCTAACCGTGAGATTCGCCGATTCGATACTGCGGCACTAAATTTAAGTAATGCCTGTGCCGTGGGCGCCAAACGCTGTAGCCACTTCGTCGAGCGCTTTATAATTCAGCTGCTTTAGAGCCGCTACTTGACCCGGAGTCGCTTTCAGTCCCGCAGTTGCTAAAGCCTTGGCGGGATCTTGGCTGAGCTCTTTCCAGAACTTCGAGTTGTGAAGAGCTTTTTCGAAAAGTTCCTGTACGGTCATATTCGCTCCTTTTTTTCGTTTGCTGCAAGCTGTGAATTTAATCAGAAGTCTGAGCCCTGGGTGCTTCTGTGACGATGGCCACAGTCTCCAGAACTCGAAAAGCTTCGCCGATTTGGGTCTTCTGGCCCTCTAACATTGTTTCCCGCAGGTCGAGATAGCTAGCGACGTCGGGACTATGTAGCGGTGGTAGCAGATCGCGCAAAGCGGACAACTCCCGCTGTAAAGTTTCTACTCCCTGGTGAAATCCCTCGTGGATCACCCAGGCGTCTACCGTGTCAAAACCTTTGCAACGGTTGGCCTCGGACAGGAAGTAGGACGTTTTGCCATGACACAGATCCTGATGCCAGTCGAACAAATCGTCTTCCATCTGTGACCATCGCGCTAGCGCCAGCGCAAAGTTTTCCCAGCGTTGCATGCCCTGACCAGTCCCGTAGCGGAAGCCTACAGCCGCCAGCGGAATTCTGACGCCTGCGAGTTTGGCCACCGTAATCCGCTCGAATTCCGCTTCTCGGATGCGGTCCAGATTGAATTCGTGCGTGACCGCGTCGCTAGCGGAAAACCACGCCGAGCGGAACACCTCCCAGAAAGGGTGGGCGGCGTCGAAATATTTCTGATACGTCGCTTGAAATTCAGTATGGAAAAAAGCTGTTGCCGGCAGGATTTTCAACTCGATCGTCCCGTGACCATCCATGAGGTTGTCGAGCAGGCGGATGTAGTAGTAGCCGTTGACCGTGGAATAAATCACATCAGCCAGGAAATCGCCGTCGGGTTCGGCTGTTAAGCTTTTGGCGGCCCACAAAGGCAAACGCAGGATGGGAAACATGCGCGGCTGCAGAAAATAATCCGGCGCCACGCCTGTAGGAGACAGATGCGCCATCCAGCCGCGAACCTGTTCGCCCAGGAACGGAGCGCGGCGAGTTAATTCGGTTTGGATTCGAGCGCACGAGCCGCCCACCAACTTTTGCAGTTGGTCGTCGTGAAGAAGCGAAGACTGAGCTGCCAGCCCTTCGTTGTGGCGCGCCATCAAGGCCCATTCATGAACGGCTATGAAGTGGAAACGGATGCTACCACTCGCGCTATGTGACGTCAAGCGCTACGCCTGTTTGGCGCAGGGCGGTCTCGACGAGCCCAAGATCATAGGCCGCGCCAAGGGCGCGAAATATTTCGTACGCACGTTGTAAATGCTCGCGTCGACTGCCGTTGCCCGACGCGCTGCGTCCCATCTCGAATTCAATTAATCCTTCCGGATATGGCATTTTAAGTTCGCGGGCGGCGGTTACGCCTCGTGCCCAGGCAGCTTCAGCTTTGGCAGCGTCCCCAGCCAGATGCCGGTACTGCCCCAACCGTAACCAGGTCATGGGCTGGCCAATCGGAAAAACGCGGGTGAAGCTGCGCAGCGCGCCGCACGCCCTTTTTGCTCCGTCACGGCATTGCGTCAGCGCTCTCGGGCTCGGTGCGTTCCATTCTTTGGACTCTATCCGTTCCCAAAGGCTTAGGTAGACGCCCGCCACGGTGGCGCGTTCCAGGATCAGTTCATGCGAGGTGTTGGAAATCTTCGCGAGTCGAGTAGCAGCTTCCTCAACCGCTTCGCGCGCTTGAGAATATTCCCGGACACGAAGGTGCAGGCTCGCGCGCAAAGCAAAAACATCTGCCGTATTCAGGAGGCCTCCGCTCTTCTCACTCGCGCGCAACTTGGCGAGGTCTGCCAGGCATGTGGGCAGCGTATCTGTCTTTCCCAATGCCAGGAGGCCGTAGGCCTTCCAGCGCAAGGCCTCGGCTTGCAATCGCGGGTCGTTGCGTTTCAGCATGAAGGCGTAAAGTTCTTCCGCCTCCCGAACCGCAGCCGCGAAGTCCCCGCCGAAGTAATGCAGCATAACCTGGCACTGATTGGCGTCGCTCAGGCTTCTGGCATCTCCGAGCTGACCGCTGATTCGCGCCATCCTCTGGAAGGCGCTGGCGGCTTCGTCCCACTTCCCCAAGCCAGATTCGTAGATGCCTTTGCAGAGCAGGACCCAGCTGACGGCCGACAAGTCGTTCACTGCCTCGGCGGTTTCCAGCGCGCGCTGGCAATACGCGGCGGCGGCGCTGTGCCAGGGAATAAACCCTAAGATCGCTCCCAGCGAAGCATATCCTCGTGCCAACTCCGGCGACGGGCCGGCTGATTCAGCTAGATTCAGTGACTTCATGGACGCGACTAGCGTCGGCACGGGGGCATTCTCAACGTAATAAATCTCCATCAGTCCCTGGTAGGCTCTAGCTGCCTCCAACAGCATCTTTCGGTCCCGCGCGTTCTTGCCTAAATAACGGGTCGGCCAGAGACGATATACGAACTGCCGCACCGTTTCGCCCAAGAGAACGCGGCTGGCATTCACCATGGATCGAGGAGCCGGTTGCCGGAGGGCAGCGAGCCCACGCTCCAGATTCGACCGCGCATCGCCGTAATTGGAGAGGTTCACTTGCGCCCTCCCTAGCCAAAGCCGACACAAAGCCAGCTGCGAATCTGTCTCTCCGCGGGCCGTTACGCCGCCCTGTTCAGACAGCTCGAGCGCGTCCCGCAAAAACCGGATCGCTTCCTGGTTAGCAAAATTGTCCAGCGCCTGCGCTCCGCTTCTTATGGCGTAATCCATGGCTTTGGGGATCACTTCGGCGTGACGCCAGTGGTAAGCCAGAAGCGGATAGTAGGCCTCCAGGTCCTGCTGATGCTGCTTTTCATACCACTCCGCAATCGCTTGGTGAAGCTCCCGCCGATTGGCAAAGGAGACGGAGATGTACACGACTTCCTGAATGAGAGCGTGTTTGAATTCCTCGGTCGGGTCCGGGGAAGGGACCCGGCGCGTGAGGTCGACTTTTTCCAGATGTTCCAAATGTGACGGAATGTCCGGACTCTCCCCCGGCATGGGATATACATTCTGCAGCACAAACAGCGCAAAGCTTCTGCCGATGACACTGGCGACTTTGAGCGTGAGTTGCTGGGGTGAAGGCAGGCGATCGACCCGGCTGGTAATGACTCCCTGGATGGTGTTCGGGATGTTGAGCGCGCCGAAGGCTCGCTCCAGGCCTTCAGCGGAATCTAACAAGCCCTCACAAACCCGGCACTCGCTCCGGGTAATCTGGATGAGGCCGGCGTCCCGCAAGGCGTAGGCTAGTTCCTGAACGAAGAAAGGCTGGCCTCCAGCGCGGCTTTCGAGAAAGTCCTTTACCGATCGTGGCAGAGACTTGACTCCCAGGCGCTGCCGCGCAATCTCCAGCGCGTCATCGAGCGCCAGCGAATCTAATCTCAAATATTGTTGCCCCGCCGCTGTTCTTATTTGTTCGACTTCCGGCGGCACGGGATCCGGAAAGGGCCGCGTAGTAATGACCACCAGCAATGGCTGCGTCTGTTGCGTGATCAGCGTAGCCAGGGTGAGAGAGGATGGATCCAGCCAGTGTGCGTCTTCGAGAACCAGCAGATGGGGTGCGGAAGTAGCCGATCGCGTGAGCAGTTGCAACAGCAACTTCTGCGTATTCTCAGCTCGCACCTTGCCGGTCATTTGCGCGGTTACTTCATTGTCCGGAAAACTGAGCGGCAGGACTGCGGCCAACAGCGGCACTAATTCGAGAAGATCTGGCTGTGGCTGCAGCGCAGTTGTGATGCGTAGCGCCTGGGTCTCCGCATTCGCTAACGGGTCGACACGGAACAGGCTTCGAAACACAGCTTGCCACGCGTGATAGGCGGATGAACTCTCGACCGCATCGCCTGCGCCCTGCAGGCAGGCTACGTTCAACTTTCGAGCTTTTTCAAGCAGATATTCGACGAGGCGCGACTTTCCTATTCCCGGTTCACCTTCGAGAACAATGACGCCACCTCGCCCCTCTTGCACCAGCGATCCCAGCGAACGCGTGAGCACGCCACGCTCAGCTTCCCGGCCAACTACTCCGCTTTCTTCCCGAGCTTCTGCCTTCATCGGAACGTAGACGGCGAGTGGTTCGGATCTGCCTTTGACCTTGATTTCTCCAAGCGACTCAAAGCTCAAGCCAGGATGCGCTTGCGAGGCTCGGAACGTGGCTTGATCGCAGAGCACGCGGCCGGCGGCGGCCTGCATCAGGCGTGCGGACATATTCATCACGGTTCCGACAGCCGTATACTGCCGGCGGGTTTCGCTGCCCACGACGCCGCAAAATGCCCGCCCCGTGCTGATTCCAATCGAAACGCGCATACCGATGCGCTGCAATTCGCTCTGGATGGCAAGCGCGGATCGCACCGCGCGCGAAGGATCGTCTTCGTGAGCTGGCGGTGCTAAGCCGAAGGCACCGATCAAGGCCACGCCTTTGTCGTCCATCAGAAACTGGTACACACTGCCCTCATGCCGCGACAAAACCTCCTGCATTTTGCCCACCGCAATATGCAGACTCGAGCAAAGGTCAGACTTCCCACCCTCCAAATTAGTCAAATGAATGAACAGAACAGTGACGTTGCGAAACTCGGCGAGCCATGCGCCCTGTCCCGCGCGCAGACGGTTCACCACAACCGGAAGCACGTAGGACTGCAGCGTGGAAACAGAAAGCTGATCTGGCGAGGAAGCGAGAGGAACCACCGGCACAGGTTCGTTCACATCGCGCAGCTTGACATGACCGGATGGCAGAACATCTCCGGTGCAGTGCGATTGCATATGCATCCACGCGGCTGGTGACAACACAACATCTCCCGAGCTGGCGTGTTGGCTGGTTTCTCCCGCCTGCGTGATCGCGTCACCAGCGACAAGGAATTGCCAGCGGCCGTCCGTTCCGCCGACCTCCATGATCGATAACGGTCCGACCCCTACCGCAGCCCGCTGACGCAACGTGATGCCTTGCGGCAGTGCGTAACCCAGCAGTTCTGCCTGCACGGCCTGCGCTGCTTGCACCGCCTGGCAAGCGCACCGCGCAAGTTCCTCCTCGTTTTCTGCGGTCCACAAGACCAGGGCCGCATCTCCGGCAAACGTCAGAATGTCGCCGCCGTGCTCGGTGATGACCTCTGCCATCCGTGCAAAGTATGCGTTGAGTACTTTAGAAAGCCCCTCTACCGCGGCCGCACCCTGGGCCGCGAACTGTTCCGCGACTTCCGTGAAACCGGTAATGTCGACCAGCAAGATGCTGCCCGCGCATCGCCTTTCCCATGGTTCCGTCAGAAGCCCGGTGCGAGCGGCTATGGAGCGCAACTGAATCTGCGGCAGATAAGTCGCGAGCGGATTGTTCGCAGACCACGAAGGGCTGGTCACCATATGGGAACGAAATGTCTCTCGCGGGGGGTAGAGAGGCCAGAGGTCAGCATCATAACGCTTGCACGAGGCAAAGTAAAAAGTTGTGCACTCAGTAAATTCCGGGAAGCAATCGGGCCGTGCGCTCCGAATAGCTGCTGTAGCTGGCCCCGAAGATTTCCCGCAAGTATGTTTCTTCCAACCGAATCCGGCGCCGAACCATGAGAATCGAAGCCAGCAGCGAAATCCACGCCAGAATACTGGCGAACAGAAGAGTGAATCCCACCTTTGCCAAAAGAAGACTGGCATAGCGCGGATGCCGCACGATACCGAATGGGCCGCTGGTCATGAGTTGCCGATTGTTTAGATCGCCTTGAAAATGGCGCACCAGATAAGTGTCGGTCCACATCAGGCCAGCGACCGCACACGCATACAGCACTAAACCAACGATCTGGAGGCCGGGCAGCCGAAGTGCGGGGATCAGGTGCCAATGCGCGTAGTCCAGAAATACCGATAGGTCAGCGACGGCGAGCATGGTTCCCAACCTGATGGTGGCGGGGTCGTAGTTCAACCCCGACGCTTCGCGCAGCATTTCCCGCGAGCCGAAGATGCCGCGGCTGAATCGAAGCCGATGAAGAAGCAGAAGTACATTGAGCACGAAAAACCCGCTGGAAAAGAAATCCAGATCCTGCCAGGGAGTGGAACTTCGCCAGTGCCGCAGACAAAGAAGGGCGGCGACCTGGTAGAGGAACGACGAAAGCAGTACCACGCCGATAGATTTTGTCCGGCTGGACCGAACGGAATCGCTCACGCTTGGCATCTTACGACAAGACTCCGAGGCCAGTAACAGACGGCAGATCTGCAGTTCGTTCGGCGAGCGATCGCATCATTGCCGGGCCCCCATGGGCCATTCGACGGCGCGAATCCTTCCGTCAGGATCGCGCGCGATCGCTGGGGCGTAGAGCCCTAGAAACTCACGGCGCCACCAGAGCCCTGAGTCACGTTTCTCAGCCGCCGTGGTGAACCAGTATTGCCAGAGAACTGCGCGCACCTGGCGCGGCGGTTCGTGCGGGAAAGGATTCCCCGCGAAAAGCGCAAGCACATCGGGATCGTTCGAGAGCAGCTGTATCTCGGTGCTGAGTACGATTGGATACTCGCGCCATGAGCCCAGAGAAGCGAACCACAGGTTCCAGTCGAAACGTGGCTGATAAGGTGCGTAAATGCCGGGCGCCTTGCTCGGGTCCTGCGGTTTGTAGCGGAACGGATATGCCTCCCAGTTCTGCCCATCTTCTGAGCCTTGAAACTCGATCTCGTAACGGCCGCGGGTCATGACGGCGAAAAGGCCGTATCGATTGGCGATGCGAAATGGGTCAAGCGCTTCGACCGGCGCGGTGGGCAGTTTGAGCGAGGGCCAGATTATCCAGATCATTTGCGCCGTGGTCGAGTAGAGGATCCAGCCGAGTACTAAGCCGATCAGGGAAAACTTGATTGCCGTCAGTTGCGTATGCGTCGAAAGATTCCGCGCTTTCGAGGGAACAGCGGGCTCGTTTGCTCCTGCGTCGTCTGGCCGTTTCTCATCCGCACGATCAAGCTTCAATTGATTGAGCAAGCGTGGTTTCCATCTTCGCGGTGCCAGGGACAGCAGTAGACGGTCATGCAACAGCAAGAACCCGAGCGCCAGAACCAGGTAGTTCAGAAACGTGTAGTTGGCCGTGAGGATAATGCCGATCTGCCAAGGTGTCACGAGGAGGAAACATAGGATCCGCAAGCGCCGTGGTAAAAATAGCATCCAGACCAGACCCAGTTCGAGCGCAAGCGTGGCATATGCAGTCGACACATGAAACCAATGAGGCAGATGTTGCAGATACCAGCCGATCCACGTGGGGAGCGGGCCGTTCTGGTAATACTCGTCCATGGCGGTCATGTTCCGCCACTGCGGCTCGCCGCTGGCAATCTTAACGATCCCAGACTCGAAGTAGATGCGAAACCACTCCCACTGCAAGAGGAACAAGCTGGCGCGAGACGGTGGCCGTGCAGCGCCGAAGCCCGGACGAAATCCTGGCGGCGCAAACAAAAGCGCGATGAACCCAGCTTCCAGCAACATTCCATCAGACTGGTAGCCAGAGAAATCTCCGGCAGCGCTGACGAATGAAAGAAAACATATGAAGCAAACCGCGAGGGCTCCGCGCGGCCAGATGTTCAACGCGAGCAGTAGCGATGCCACCATGCCGGCCCAGCCGAGCGCCACAAGCATGGGCGATCCGCTGGAAAACCACAGAAGAGTCGGCGCATACCAGAAGCGCGCGTAACCGAGCGAATGCGCCACCGCCTGCAGATAATCGCTTGCCGGGAGGATACCTTCGGGACCGATCAGTCCGCGGATCTGAAAAATCAACGAGAAAAATGCCGAGAAATAGATGAAGCCAAGCCAGCGTAAGAAGAGCCAGCGCGGAATTAGCCGGTCGGACGCGCCGTGCTCCGAGTCCAACAGCCAGCGGACGGCGGATGCAGGAGCCCAGTCCATGAACGTTGGGAATTATACACAGGAGGGGAGTGGCTCTTTGATGGCTTAGTGAACGTGACGGAAGGCTACCTAAGCGGAAGAGGTTGCGATTACGAAGTGTGTTGGGATTCTGCGCGGAGCCCGAGGCATCAGGCGAAAACGGTGAGCTTTATTCTCCGCCCCGCGATAAAGCCACGACGGTGTCGGTATCCCGTACGCCATTGTCGAGCACTTTGATGGTGAAGTTTACCGTGATGTTCGCTTGCGTTTCGACCGGCTGTCCGTTCTGCAGGTAGGGCTTGAATTGCCATTGACGGGCTGCTTCGCGGGCTGCCGTCGCCAAGATCGCGGGACCGCTGAGCACTTGCAAATCGCGGATGAAGCCATCGGCGCCGATCAGTGCCTTTAGCAGCACGGCACCTTGCACCTTCATTTGCCGGCCCAGCAACGGATATGGCGACCCGGATTGCGGAACCGTAGCCTTAGCCAACGACATCTGCACCCGCTCGGCTGCAGCCGTGGCTGGCGCTTGTATGACCACCGCATCCCTCGCTTCAGATCTGGAATCAGGCTGTGTTCCAATCTTCACGGGGCTGTTGCCCAAGTGGATAGTGTTATGCGCGTCGCCTGCGATCACTTCGACTTCGAGTGGTGGAATCACGGCTGGCCGCGTCACGACCGGTCGAGCGATGGTCCGGCCGGTTGCGATGACAGGCTGTTTCGCGGGTTCTGCGGAACTCTTAACGGCAATCACAACAGGATTCTTTGCCGGAGCAGCTGCGGGCGGCTGCACTACGGCGTTCGGATTCCACTCGGGTGTGTTGTCTTCAACGGCAGCCGCGTCAGAATTGCCAAACCAGAAATCGTGATCCTTTACCACCAGCACAACGAGGGCAACCAGCAAAACAGCAAGCGCGACGAACATGCGGCTGCGATCGTTCTGATAAGCCGTGCCAGCTTTCCGTGTTTTGGTCTGCCCTAACATTTCTAGTGGTAGTGTGCACTACTAAGATGATGCCTTTCGCAAGCGAGCACAATGGCACGGGGGTGGATTGCCATGGCACAACAGGGCCATACGCCAAAAAGGCCGTTCTAGCATCGGGGTAGCGAGTTAAAGAGCCTTCCTGGAGACTTTTCAACATCTCGGTGGAAAAGGTTGTGGAAAAGCACGGAAGTAACCTTGTAACTAGCTCAGCGAGAGATGCTTCTACACCTTGCACTGAGTTAGTTGCTGGCACTTTAGTGGTAAGTTGATTTCGAGACCGGCAGAATTCGACGGAGACGATTTGAAAGTCAGGCTCGACAAGCTATTGCTGGAACGCGGACTCGCAAGTTCGCGAGAACGGGCGCAAGCACTGATCCTGGCCGGCAAGGTCTTGGTGGGCGGACAAAAAATCGAGAAGGCCGGCATGGGAGTGGACACGGAAGCTGACATTCGACTTCTCGGCGAAGACTTGAAGTACGTAGGCCGTGGTGGCCTCAAGATCGAGAGAGCCCTTGAGCATTGGCAGATCGATGTTACGGGCAAAGTCTGTCTCGACGTCGGAGCCTCCACAGGCGGTTTCACGGATTGCTTGCTGCAGCACGGAGCAGCGCGGGTAATTGCTGTCGATACTGGCCACGGACAAATCGATTTTCGACTGCGCCAGGACGCGCGCGTGCGTCTGTTGGAAAAAACCAACGCTCGCTACCTGACCAGAGACCAGGTCGGCGAAGCGGTGGACTTTATCGCGATGGACGTCTCGTTCATTTCTGCAACCCTGGTTCTCCCCGCAGTCATCACAGGCGCTTTCCCGGAATCATCGGCCGAGCGTCGTGGCCGGCAAATGGTTGTGCTGGTGAAGCCGCAATTCGAAGTGGGTCGCGAACAAGTAGGGAAGGGAGGCATCGTGCGCGACGCGGCTGCACAGCAAGGCGCGGTCGAGAAGGTGCGTCTCGCGCTCTTGGCGCGAAATTGCACAAACACCGATGTGATCGAGTCCCCAATTCTAGGCGCAGAAGGGAATCGGGAATTCCTGTTATTTGCGGCGTTCTAACCTTCTCCGCCTTCCTTGCCTGGCTTGCAAATGAATCTTTTTCGATGATTTCTGTACAATTCAATCTTCACATGGATATTGGGAAGGCTCCATCCGCAAAAGGCAAAGCTGCAGCCATCGTCTCCAAACCGGACAAGGCGGAACTGGCAAACATTGTGCCGGGTCTCGTCGAGTGGTTTCGCACCAATCGTTATCAGATTGTGGTAGACGCGGAGACGGCACCGTATGCACCCGGCATTGAAAGTCTCGGCCGCGACGAAATGGCCTCCAAGCCTCTGAGCTTCGTCGTTGTGCTCGGTGGCGACGGGACGCTGCTTTCCGCGGCTCGTTCCATGGCCAAAGCTGGAATCCCGGTGCTGGGTGTGAACTTGGGTTCTCTGGGATTCCTGACCGAAGTACCATTGGAGGAGCTCTACCCAACTCTGCAGGCGATCGAAGAGGGATGTTGCAACGTGGAAACGCGTTCCATGGTGCACTGCGACGTGCTCCGCAAGGACTTGTTGGTCGCTAGCTACGACGCGGTCAACGACATCGTAGTTGGTAAGGGAACCATTTCCCGGCTCAATCACTGCGCCGTCTACATCGACGGGGCGTTTGTCTCCGTGTACAAGGCGGACAGTCTCATCGTCTCCACTCCTACCGGTTCGACGGCCTACTCCCTGGCAGCGGGAGGGCCGATCCTGATGCCCTCAGTGGATGCGTTTGTGGTGACGCCGGTTGCGGCCCACTCGCTGACGCATCGGCCGCTGCTCGTCCCAGGCACATCCAAGATTGAAATCGTGGTCAACACTGGTCAGGACGAGGCTTACCTGAGCATCGACGGTCAGGTCGGCATGCCGATGGTCGATGGAGACCGTGTCGCTTGCCGCAAGTCGGAGCGACTGGTCAGGTTGCTGCGCATCCAGGGAACGTTCTTCGATGTTCTGCGCGCCAAACTGAAGTGGGGACAGAGTTGAGAACCGCTCGCGTGTTTCACTCACTCGGGGAGGGAATGAAATTCGCAGCGGTGCTATCTCTCTGTGTTTTGGGAAACGATCTGCTGGCCGAGTCGAAGCCTGCCGCCGACCTGATCATTACGAACGCCAAAGTGTGGACGGTGAACAAGTCCCGTCCCACAGCTCAGGCAGTGGCTGTCCTCGGCGATCGCATTATTGCCGTGGGTTCGAATGCTGATGTGGATGTCTTGCGCGGCCGTGATACCAAAATCATTGACGCCGGCGGCAAGTTACTTCTTCCAGGATTCAACGATGCTCACGTCCATTTCGTTAGCGGCGGCCTGCAACTCGAATCCGTGCAACTGAATGACGTCACCAGCAAGGATGAATTCGTCCGCCGCATCGCGGAGCAGGCAAAGAAGACTCCGAAAGGAGAATGGATACAAGGCGGTGATTGGGACGAGACGAAATGGAGCCCTCGCAGCCTGCCCACCAAGGAGTTGATTGACTCGGTTACTCCGGACAACCCGGTATTTGTCAGCCGGTACGACGGCCACTCTGCGCTCGCGAACTCGGCCGCATTACGTTTAGGCGGCATCACATCGAAAACTGCAGACCCGCCGGGCGGAGTTATCGTCCGCGACGCGCAGGGCAATCCCACTGGCGATTTGAAGGATGCGGCCACGGATATTGTGTTCAAGGTGATCCCGCCGCTCTCGCACCAGCAGCGTCTGCGTGCGGTACGGCGTGCGCTGGAGTACGCCGCTTCGTTCGGAGTCACCAGCGTACAAAACATGGATCCCGACTACGCCGACATTGCAGCCTATGCCGAGTTGCTGCAATCCGGGGAACTGACTACGCGTATCTATGCGGCCCCGCTGATCGATCAAGTCGACGACCAAGTGAAGATCGGCATTCGGCACGCCTTTGGTGGGCCATTTCTGCGCATTGGCGCGGTCAAGGCTTTCGCCGACGGCTCGCTCGGTTCGCGCACCGCATATTTCTTCGACCCATTCAGCGATGAACCGGGCAATCACGGATTGCTGGGCGAAGAAATGCAACCCCTATCCTCGATGCGCGACCGCATGATGAAAGCCGACGCTGCCGGTCTGCAAATCTGCACCCATGCGATCGGCGACCAGGCGATTTCGATCATCCTCGATCTGTATACGGAGGTGGTTAAAGCTCATGGCGAAATGGACCGCCGGTTCCGCATCGAGCATGCGCAGCACATGGCGGCGAAGGACTTCGATCGCTTCGCGCAGTTGAACGTAATCGCATCTGTCCAGCCATATCACGCTATCGATGATGGCCGCTGGGCCGAGAGCTACATCGGCCACGACCGCGCCAGCCGCACCTACGCGTTTCGCACGTTCCTAAATCATGGTGTGCGTCTGGCCTTCGGCACCGATTGGGATGTCGCGCCACTGAATCCGATATTGAGTGTTTATGCTGCCGTTACACGCGCTACATTGGATGGAAAGAATCCCAACGGCTGGTTTCCTGAACAGAAGCTCACCGTGGCGGAAGCCGTTGAGGCCTATACCATGGGCTCGGCATACGCTGAATTTCAGGAGAAGGAAAAAGGCTCAATCACTCCCGGGAAACTCGCGGATATGGTGGTGCTGAGCGATGACATTTTTTCCATCGATCCTGCAAAGATCCGCGACGTGAAGGTTGTGAAGACGATTGTCGGCGGACAAATTGCGTGGGATCAGGACCGGAAGAGCAAATATTCTGCTGTGAACTAGCGCTCGCCGCGAACGAGGTCGGTGAAGGTTTCACGTTTGCGAATCAGCTTGACCGATTTTCCATCCACCAACACCTCCGCCGGCCGTGGCCGCGTGTTGTAGTTCGAGGCCAACACCATTCCGTAGGCGCCGGTATCGAGCAGCGTCAGGAAATCTCCTTCCTGCGTGATAGGCAATTCGCGGTCGCGGGCAAAGAAGTCTCCGGTCTCGCAGATCGGCCCTACGACATCTACCGTTTCGTGCGGACTGCCTTTAAGTTCGGAGGCCCGAACGGGGACGATTTCGTGATGGGCGCGATACAGCGAAGGCCGTAACAGGTCATTCATCGCCGCGTCGACCACTAGAAATGTCTTCTTGCCATTGGTCTTCCTGTATAGCAAGCGCGTGATCAGCGCTCCGGCAGGGCCGACAATCCAGCGGCCGGGTTCGAGAAGAAGATGAACCTTCAAACCCTTGAGCGGCGTCAGCAATGCTTCTGCATAAGACGCAACGTGTTCGGCAAAGCTGGGCAGGCTGTGATTGTCATAAGAGATACCAAGCCCTCCGCCCGCATCAATGTATTTAATCGCATGACCGTCCGCCCGCAGAGCCCGCGTCAGATCAGCGACTCGCTCCATCGTTGCCGCGAACGGCTTCACGTCCGTAATCTGGGAGCCAATGTGTACGCTGATGCCGGCAATTTCCAAAGACTTCATTTCAGCCGCCTGAGTATAAAGTCGGCGAGCGTCCGCAATGGGTATGCCGAATTTGTGCTGATGCAAACCTGTCGAAATATACGGATGGGTCTCGGCGGAAACGTCCGGGTTTACTCGTAAGGCGATTCTGGCTTTCTTCTTAACTCGAGCGGCACATTCCGCGAGGGCCTGCAATTCCGATTCACTTTCCACGTTGAAAAGTAGGACCTCGGCGTTCAGTGCTGCTCGCATCTCATCCAGCGTTTTGCCCACACCCGAAAAAACAACTCTCCGCGCCGCGCTCCGGCTGACACGAAGCACTCGCTCCAGTTCTCCCCCGGAAACGACATCAAAGCCGCAGCCCATCCGGGCGAGCAGCCGCAGTATGCTGAGGTTCGAGTTTGCCTTCACCGAGTAGCAGACAGTGTGCGGAATCTTGCGAAAGGTGTGCTCGAAGGCGCGCATACGTTCGCGAATCGTCGACGCGGAATAAATGTACAACGGCGTGCCGAAGCGCTCTACTAAGCTTGCGACAGACACCTGGTCGCAATGAAGCATAGAGCCGGACGAGCGACCTGCAGCACCCTTGTGTTTCACATTTCGATAGGAAAAGGCTGGCGGACGGCCCAGATCCCGGTTTTTGGTGGGCATCACTTGCGCTTCCCGGGAGTGCCCTTAACTCGAATCGCAACCACGGTCTGATCGTCGAACGCCTCCACTCCAGACGCATGCTCGGCCACTGCTTGGAAGATCAACTCGACCATCTCGTCGGCCGAAGCATTCGGGTTCGCGGCGACGATTTCTCCGACACGTTCGCGGCCGAAGAGCTCTTCTGCTTTGTTGCTCGCATCCAGAATGCCATCGCTGAAGAATACGAACATGTCTCCGGGCTTGGCTCGAAAACTAAACTCATCGTAGTCGGCGTCGTCGAACAATCCGAGAGGCAAGCCAGTGGCTTCGATGATCTCAATCTTGCCATCGTGGCAATAAATCGGCCGCGGCAGGCCGGAGTTGGCCACCTGCAAGGTGCGATTCCGATCGTCCCAGACCGCGTAGATCAAAGAAACAAACTGGCCATCGATCCGTCGTTCGCCCAACGAGAAGTTCACGGCAGACAGCATTTCCGCGGGCCCCGGCTCAATGGGCGCATGGGACCGCAAAATCCCACTGACCAACGCCGCATAAATCGCCGCCGGTGCGCCCTTGCCGCTGACGTCTCCAATCACGATGGCGGTACGCGACATAGAGTAACTGACGAAATCGTAGAGATCACCCCCAATGGCTCGCGCAGGCACGAATTTAGCGGCTATATCCAGATGCGCAAGCTTGGGGAGCGTGGGCGGCAGAAGCCGGAATTGGAGCTGGCGGGCCATTGCCAGGTCGCGTTCCAGTCGCTTTTCCTGGCGAGCAATCTGCTCGTAGAGTTGTGCATTTTCAATTGCAATTGCAACTTGTGCCGCCAGCGTGGTCACCGTTCGCTTGTGATCGTCAGTGAAAAAGCCGCGCCGCGTGTGCTCGAGGTCAAGCACTCCGATCACCTTGTCCTTGTAGATCAGCGGCACTGCCAGTTCGGAGCGCGTCTCAGGATTTCCCTGGATATACCGCGAGTCTTTCTTCACGTCGGGCACCAGCACCGCCTGCTTGTGCTGCGCCGCGAAGCCTACGACCCCCTTGCCTAGCGGTATTTCACGCTTGATCTCAATATTCTCTTGGAAGCGCTGCGAGAAACGGTGCTGCAGCTTCTCTCCGGCCTCGTCGAGCAACAGAATGCTGAACATCTGATAATCAATCAGGCGGCTAAGCAGCTCCGCAATGCGCTTCAGTAATTCGTCAACATTGAGAATGGATGTCAGCTCACGCGCGATCTCATTCAACAAAACCAGGGTACGCGCCTGACGCGTGGTACGCGTGTACAAACGCGCATTTTCGATTCCGACCGCCATCCGCGAACCGATGAGCGTAAGCAACCGTTTGTGCTCTTCGGTGAAGTGGTTGGGTTGCGGCGACTCGATATCAATAACCCCGATGAGCCGGTTCTTGATGATCAGCGGAACTGCCAACTCCGAGCGCACGGTGGGAATGGCGGAGATGTAGCGCGGATCTTTGGAGACATCGTCGACCAGAATCGCTTCCCGCCGCTGCGCCGCGATTCCTGTTACGCCTTCGCCCACTTTGATCCGAATGCGCTCAGCAACTTCCGGCGAATACCCGACCTGAAATCGGAAGTACAGTTCCTGGGTCTTTTCGTTCAACAGCAGTATGCCAAAGATTTCGTAGTCGATAACCTTGCGGACCAGTTCGGCCACGCGGCGAAGCGTGGTGTCCAAGTCCAAAGTAGTGTTGACCACGTCTGCAACTTCCAACAGAAGCGGATCGACCTTGGATTGAAAGTCAGTCGGGCTTGCGACCATTTCCACTTTCCTATGATATCAGCCGCGTTTTGCGCGCTCTGGTGACCGCGTGAGCCGCGAGATTGTTGCCCTCAAGTAGTCGCGATCAGCCTTCTCTAGGCACCACGCAGATGTCCGGGAGATTGCGGTACTTCTCCGCGTAGTCCAGCCCATATCCGACCACGAACTCGTCGGGAATGCTGAAGCCTACGTAATCGGCCTTGATGGGCTGTTTTCGTCGCGATGGCTTGTCGAGCAATGCGGCAATGCGCAGACTTTTCGGTTGATGGCCCAGCATGATTCTTTGCAGATAGTTGAGCGTGAGACCCGTGTCGAGGATGTCTTCCACAAGGATCACATTTCGATCCTTCATCGATTGGTCGACGTCTTTGGTCAATTGCACCTCTCCGGTTGAATCCCATCCGAAGCGCAACTCATGGTCGGGGCTGGGCCGGTTGCCGTAACTGGAGACTCCAATGAAGTCGAAGGTGGCGTCGAGCTGGACCTGGCGCGCCAGGTCACTGAGAAAAATAGTCGCGCCCTTGAGCACGCCCACCAAGATCACCGCTTCCCCGGAAAAGTCGCGGGTGATTTCCGCGCCCATGGCACCCACGCGATGCGCGATCTGCTCGCGCGAGATTAGAACCTTGAGTTCGGTCACGGCGAACTATATTAAACTAGCAAATGGCATTTAGCACTTAGCATTTAGGCAGTGAAGGTTCGCGGGATCCGGCAGGGTTCTTGAACTACCAAGAGCCAAGCCAAGTGCCAAGCGCGATCTAAATACTATGAACCTCAACGGCATTAAGCTTACCTGGCTAGGCCATGCAACATTTCGTGTGGAAACGCCCGCTGGCAAGACAATTCTTGTCGATCCCTGGGTCATGGGAAATCCCGCGTGTCCGCAGAAGGAAAAGAGCGTCAAGAAAGTCGACGTAATGCTCTGCACCCACGGACATTTCGATCACATTGGCGACGCGGTCGAAATTGGCAAGAAGCACGATCCTAAAGTAGTTGGTATTCCGGAGTTGTGCGGATGGCTGGGGAAAAAGGGCGTGAAACAAATAGCAGAGATGAACAAGGGAGGCACGCAAACCGTCGGCGACATCAAAGTGACCATGGTGCACGCTGACCACTCCTGTGGCATTCAGGACGGCGATCAGATTGTCTACGGCGGTGAAGCGTGCGGCTACGTCGTCGAATTCGACAATGGAGTGAAGATTTATCACGCGGGCGACACCAACGTCTTCGGCGATATGCGGATCATCCAGGAGCTTTACGAGCCAGACATCGCGTTGATTCCGATTGGCGATCACTACACGATGGGTCCGCGCGAAGCCGCTTTTGCCTGCAAGCTCCTGAAGGCGAAAACGGTCATTCCCATGCATTTCGGAACGTTCCCCGTGCTGACGGGAAGGCCGAGTCAGCTGCAGAAACTGGTGCCCGAGGTGGAAGTCCGGGAGATGAAGCCAGGCGAAACAATTTCGTAAAGTTCGTGGAGGACGAGCGTCCCTGCCCGTCCGGCCGAGCGAAGCACGGCTGTTCTACAAGGAGACGAATTGCCCAAGTCTAAAGCAACCAAGCCAGAATGGCAGATGTCCGGAATTACCGCCGGTCCTGTCGAAGACTACCTCTATTCCATGCTTCCGCCCCGCGACGAAGTACTCGCGAAGATGGAAGATGAAGCTGCCAGGCGAAAGATCCCCATCGTTGGTCCAGCCGTCGGCCGCATTCTGCATCAACTGGCGCTCGCGATTGGCGCAAAAACAGTTTTCGAGATGGGCTCCGCCATCGGCTATTCGACCATCTGGTGGGCACGGGCCGTGGGCACCGGTGGGCTGGTGTTCTACACCGACGGAGATCGAAAGAACGCGGAGGAAGCCCGAGGATATTTTGAGAAGGCGGGAGTCGCGTCACGAATCAATATGTCGACCGGCGACGCCTTGGAGCTTCTTTCCGAACACAAGCAAGAGTTCGACATCATTTTCAACGACGTTGACAAGGAAGACTATCCTCGCGTCCTCCGACTAGCTCTGCCGCGTCTGCGTAAGGGCGGGTTGTTTGTCACCGACAATGTCCTGTGGAGCGGGCGGGTCGCGCAGAAGAATCCTGACTCGAAGACCAAAGCAATTCTTGAGTTTAACCGGCTGCTGTATAGCTCTCCGGATTTGTTTACAACCATCCTGCCGATTCGCGATGGGGTCGCGGTAGCGATCAAAAAATAGCGCCGCAAACCTATCCAAGCGGGCTGCGCTCAAGTTGCCGCAGAAGTTTCCGACCGCGTGCTCTCATAGCGGCGGTTCCCACTTTTGTGGCCGCGGTCAGCAGATCTTTTGCTTCTGGCATGAGCTCATCGTCGATGCGGGCCAGATCGGCGATGGCTTGCATCGCACTGGTCTTTACAATGGAGCTTTGGTCACTTAGGTAGAGTCGGAACACAGAAGCGGCGCGCAGCCGGTCCGTTTTCGACAGACGCAGCCTGGGTATTATCTGAGCCAGATGCCATCGCAGCTCTTGCTGGGTGGCTTCGTCCAGCAGGCGTAGCAGTTTCGCTTTGAAAGGTAGGAGCAGATCGGGTCTTCGCAACGACACTTTCTCCGCGGCATCCGCCGCTCGCATTCGGATCAGAGGGTCCGGGCTCCACAAACCTTGGATCAGTTGGGGGAACAGTGCGGGTCGTCTCAGGACAAGCACTGCGACTTGGTTGGATTGGCCAATAGAACGGCGGTCTCCGCCTGTCAAATTGTTCAGCAGTTCCTTTGACGAGAGCATTGGTCAACCGCAACGGGCAGCGTTTAGATCGACTTCACCGGAATCAAAGTCAGATCTTCTACCAGCCCCACTTCCTTCTGCAGAAACGGTTCGGCATAGGTCACGCCTCCCAGCAAGCCGTAGAAACGCGCCATGGCTTCAATGCGTGCACGAATCTCGGCCTGAGCGGGGAACAGGTCTTTTCCCACTTCCTGATCGCTGAACTGCGATTTATACGCCATTAGCGCCTGGAAACGCGCCTCGAACAACTCAGTAATATCCACGACGAAGGTAGGCCGCACGTCGTAGTAAAGGGTCGCGTAGATAATTTTGAACGGACGATGGGGCGGAAGACTCGAGTCAGCGTCGTCTTGCTTCGTGGGCGAGGGCGCCCGCGCCACGCTAAGGTCCAGCTTGGCTAATCCCGCCAGAAAGCAAGCTTCATATCCTAGCGTCGACGCCGTGTAGTGATCCGGATGGCGTCCCTTCCAATAAGGAAGGATCACGACTTGAGGCCGCTGCTCGCGGATGACCCGCGCCACTTTCAACCGGTTCTCCCAAGTGTTCTCGACCCGCCCATCCGGAATGTCGAGAGCTTCTCTCCACGAGACGCGCAGTATCTTAGCGGCCTCCTCCGCTTCATGGGCGCGGTTTTCCGCGTTACCTCGGGTTCCCATCTCTCCTTGAGTAAGATCGAGGATGCCGGTGCGCCTTCCATGCTGCGCCATTTTCAGCAATGTTCCGCCGCAGGTTTGTTCAACGTCATCGCGATGGGCCGCAATAGCCAAAACATCGAGCGGGGTAACGGGATTGGACATCTCAGTCGAGGTTTCCTTGTTCCAGAAAGACGTTTTCACGCACGATCAAACGGTGGGCAGCCATTTCCTGCAACGTGGGCAGGACGCGGTTTACGTGCTCATCCGTATCCACGAAGATGATGATCACCGGAAGCTTTCCCCCAGCGTCTACAAGGTGACTGGTTTGCACTCGGTGTCTGCCAAGAAACCCAGCCACGGCATGAATCGCGGTGGCGGCGTACACGTTCTCTTTTCGCAGATAGTTGAGAATCTCCACGTGCAGTGGCCGATGATGCCACTGGTCGGCTTCGTTAAGATACATGGTGACTTGAACTGCCATCGCGTCTGGCATTTTACAGCACCCGCGCCAAAGCCATGCCGGCCAGCGCTCCGCCGAGACACAACAGGTTGTTCGTGAGTATGTTCGTGAGCATCAGAAGCCATTGTCCTTGTTCGAAGTGAGCCATGGTTTCAAAGGCGTAGCTGGAGAATGTGGTAAACGAACCGCAGAATCCGACCACCACCAGCAAGCGCCAGCGCGGGTCGGCCAGCACGCGTTCCGTTGTCCAGATCACGAAGAAACCAACGATCAGGCTGCCCACGATGTTGATGAACAGCGTGCCATAGGGGAAGACCGGCCCCAATTCTTTAGCAGCCAACCGGCTCAGCAGATAACGGGCATTGGCGCCGACGATTGCGCCCAGGGATATAGTCAGAAGATCGATCACGATGGAGCTCTCCCTACAAAGTTGTAGGAGTCATCAGCCGGAGCTTGCCAGTTCGAGCTTAGCAATGCGATCTTACTAATTTGACCCAACTAGTTCGACCCAGGCGGTTATGGCGAACTCCATCGCCGTAGTCATAATACCAAATGCTACTTTGTAGCGCCGCGTCCCGGAGACTCTGCCAAGATAGCCTGCGGACCGCGGCGAAATGCGAGTGCTACTTTTTTCTTTCTACCAGGAAGCGTGCCAGTGCTTTGAGAGCATCGGCTCGTGATCCAAAGCTATCTAAAGCGGTGTCGGCGGCTTCCACCAGCGAATCCGCCTTCTTCAGCGATTCGTCGATCCCAAACAGAGCAGGATAAGTGGCCTTCTCCGCTGCCGTGTCCTTGCCCGCGGTTTTTCCAAGTTGCTCGGAAGTCTGAGTCACGTCAAGCACGTCGTCTACGATCTGAAACGCCAGCCCGATCGATTTCCCAAACGACCTCAGCTTCTCAACCATCTCTCCATCCGCGCCGGCGTAAAGACCGCCGCTGACCACGCTCGCAGTGATCAGAGCGGCAGTTTTCGAGCGATGGATGTACTCCAGCATCTGCAGGTCTGGCTTCGTGTGCTCGGCCTCGAGATCGACCACCTGGCCGCCAATCATGCCATCCACAGTGCCGGTGCCCTGAGCGATTTCTTCGATGATGCGCACTCGTGCCTCCGCCGGGCAATGCAGCCGCGCCAGAGTTTCGTATGCGTGAGTCTGAAGCGCGTCACCCGCCAAAATTGCAATGGCTTCGCCAAAAACTTTGTGACACGTTGGCCGGCCGCGGCGCAGATCATCGTTGTCCAACGCCGGAAGGTCGTCATGAATTAACGAATAGGTGTGCAACATTTCCAGCGCTGCGCCCAAGCCTTCGATTCCACGGGGAAGGGAGCCATCCACCATGCGTCCGGCTTCCATGCACAGAATGGGTCGCAAGCGCTTGCCACCGGCGAAAACGCTGTGACGCATGGCGCGATGAATCGAAACCGGATATTGCGTAACTGGCGGCAGCAGACGTTCCAGAGCCGCGTCAGTCAGCTCTCGGCCTGCCTCCAGGGTGTCTTTGAGCATGACGGTGAGTATAACAAGCGCGCTTTCGCGTTTGCCGAATGAGGTTGTTGTTCAAAATAAAAAGGACGCCCAACAGGGCGTCCCTTTGTTGACAAGTTGTTTTCTATGCAGCTGCGGAATGCTTCATGAAGGTATTTCCCAGCGCAGCCCGCAAAATGCCCCGCGTGTCGGATGGAGGACAAATGTCGGCAGCGCCCGCGTTCAAAGCGGCGGCCCACATGTCCTCGTCGGCCAAACGGTGCGTGCAAACGATACGGGCTTTAGGAAACTCACGCGACAGATGTTCGACATCGGAAATGGAGGCAGCCTCCATGTCCAGAATGGCAATACCCGCAACATGTTTTTCGATGCTATTGCGCAGTTCGCCCAATGACTTGACTTGGCGAACCGATGTGGAAGAACTGGCTAGGGCGGAAACGAGAGACTCCGCCACCCTAGAATCGCTTTGGAGGAGTACCACATTGAGAGGCTGCATTACTTCCCTCTGCTTCTACCGCTAGGCACGGCGACCGGGCTGTGGCCAGCGTTGCACGGGCGTGAACGCGGTCACAGACGTTAATACTGATGAGCGGTGTAGCAACCGATGCGGCCTTTATCTTTTTCCCGCCGCACTCTCGGTTAAGGGCTCAAACGACTCAGCCTGGAGTTTCCCGTTCTGCTTCAGCAGGATTTCCACTTTGCCCTCGGCCTGCTCCAATTCTTTTCGGCAAGTGGCTGAAAGTTGCATGCCCTCCTCAAAGAGCGTCAGAGATTTCTCCAAGGGCACTTCGCCCTTTTCAAGTTCCTGCACAATCTTCTCCAGACGCTGGAGGCAATCTTCAAATTTTGCCAACGGGTTTCTGCTCCTAAGACCTATTCTAATCCACACGAGGGGCAATTGTGTCTAGCAGAGAACACAGTTTAAACAAGATTTAACAAACATTCACACCGAAGTGGGACGAGACGTTCCCAAAGCTTCCAAGACGTCGACCGCCAAACTGTAACGGCCCATCGGCGCGCTGATCTGCGCCCCCTGCGCCATCTCGCGAACGGCGATCAGCATCTCGCGCGCGATGGCTACCCCTTCCTCTCGCGCCGCCTCCGGAGTCTTCGCCGCGGCCATGCGCTCCAGAATGGAATCCGGAACCGAGACTCGCAATTCGTTCTTCATGAATTCAGCATTACGCACGCTCACTAGCGGCCAAATGCCGGCCACCACCGGAATCCGGCAGTGCTCAATCCGGCGCAGGAAACTCTCCAGCAGGCTAAGGTCGAAGACGGGCTGGGTGACAGCATATTCAGCACCGGCCTGCACTTTGTACTCGAAGCGCCGGATTTCTTCGTCCATATCGCTCAGTCCGGGATTAGCGCCAACGCCGATCACGAAGGTTGTCCCCGTTCCGATCGGGTTGCCGCCAATATCCAGGCCGCGATTCAGATTGTGAACAATATTCACCAGTCCAATTGCATCCACATCGAATACGGCCGTGGCATCGGGATAGCTGCCCATTTTCGGCGGATCACCCGTGATGCAGATCAGATTGCGAATACCTGTAGCCGCCGCGCCCAGCAAGTCTGATTGAATGCCCAGCACGTTGCGGTCGCGACAGGTGTAGTGGAGGATAGCTTCGATGCCCACTTCCTGCTGGATCAGCAACGACAGCGCCTGATTGCTCATGCGGGCAGACGCCCGTGGACTATCGGGGACGTTGATTCCGTCCACTCCCACCGACTTGACGAAGCGTGCGCCCTCTATTTCCTTGCGAATGTCCGTTCCCTTGGGCGGAACAATCTCAACCATGGTCAGGAATTCGCCAGAGGCAAGTTTGGCGCCCAGCCGGGAGCGATTCTCGAGAGCTACGGCAGAAGTTGCGGCAGGCTTGGCTTCGGTGCTCGCGGGCGCGGCCGTCACCTTCGCGCGAGCATCTCCGATTCGCAGCGCTGACTTCATCACCCGTATATGATCGGGAGTGGTGCCGCAGCACCCGCCCACGATGCGCACGCCCGCGGCCACGAACTTGCGCGCATAGCTGGCCATATATTCCGGCGAACACAGATAGATATTCCGGCCCTCCACTGAGCGTGGCATACCGGCATTGGGTTGCGCCGCCAGGGGCAAGGAAGTTGCTGCGCGCATGCGTTCGACCGCATCGAGCATCGCCACCGGACCCACGCTGCAATTGCATCCGATGACGTCCACTCCCCACTCTTCCAGCCTCGGGGTGAAGGTTTCAGGCGTCGAACCGTCGAGACAATTTCCATCCTCGTCGATGGTGACGTGCGCCACGACTGGAATCTTCGGATTCACGTCACGCGCAGCCAGTACGGCTTGATGAAGTTCTTCCAGGTAACCGAAGGTCTCAAGCATTAGCAGATCCACGCCGCCCTCGACCAGAGCCGCAATCTGCTCCCGGAAAGCAGTTCGGGCTTCCTCGAAGGAGGTTTTGCCGAGTGGTTCGATACGCACTCCGAGTGGTCCGACCGATCCGGCTACAAAGACATCAAAGCTCTTGGCGGCTTCCCGCGCCAGCCGTGCCCCGGCAAAGTTAATCTCGTGTACCTGGCTCGCCATACTGTGTCGCGCCAAGCGGAAGGAATTTCCACCGAAAGTATTGGTTTCAATAATCTCCGCACCCGCCTGCAGATACTCGTGGTGGACGCCACGAATCAGATCAGGTTGCGAGACATTCAACTCGTCGTAGCAGCGATTGATGAAAATCCCTTTGGCATAAAGCAGGGTTCCCATCGCGCCGTCGCACAAGACGGCTGACTGTTTTAGCCGCGCCAACAGGTCGTTAGACATTCTTTTCAGAATACAAGAGGATCGCCGCTTTTGCATCCTGGCGGGTTGCACGCTGGTCCGGTCCCAAATTTCTCCGAAGTCGCTCTGTTATAATCCGCTTTCTTGCATCTAAATCTCTATCCTTCACGCTCTTCGGAGTCCCAGGTTTGAAGAGAATCTTAATCGGCATTTTTGCGCTCGCAGCAGTCTGTATAACCCTGATTTCCTGCGGAAAGAGTAACCCTTCCAGCTCCACCAGCACTATTTCGACCAAGCCCAGCGGACTCAAGTTCCGCGTCTTTATTTCGAATCCGCTCTTTCCAGCCGGGACCGGGACCGGTGGGGGTGGGCCGTTTTTACCGGTTCTGAATATCGTTAACGCCCAGCTCGATGTGTTGTCCACCTCGGTCGTTAATTTAACGAGCTCCAGCACCCAGCCAGGAATGATGACGCTCGCTCCTAACCTGAAGTACACTCTGGTTTACAGCCAGACCGGCAACACAGTGACGGTCGTCGACAACTCGACCGAAACCGTGGCTACGGTTCCCGGCAGTACCACGGCGGTGCCGTCCATCACGCTGCCCGGTTTTAGCGAGAGCATCGCAGTCAGTCCGTTTGCTACTACCGCCTACGCTGCCGTACCCACTGCCCCGGTCTTTGGACAGGCTCCGGGCACTGTGCAGGTGCTGAACTTGCAGAATGGTTCCACGACCGCATCCATCCCGGTGCCGGGCGCTCACTTCGCTGTTTGCAGCCCAGATGGCAGCCACGTTTTGGTGTTTAGCGATAACTCCGACACCGTGACTGTAATTACGACGGTTCTGATCGGCACCAACACGGATCCCCGGAGCTACGTCGCTGGCTTTGATCGCCCGGTATGGGGTATTTTCACGAGTAACTCCAGTGCTTTCGTGATGAATTGCGGTGCGCAATGCGGCGGTAAAGCGGCGGGGGTTAGCGTGCTTAACGTGGGCGCATCTTTGCCCTCAAGCACGACGCCAGTCAGCGCGGCCACCTACGCTTTGCTGAACAGCTCCACGCTGTATGTGGCAGGAACTCCGCCCGGAACCAATACTTGCGCTGGGACCCCGACAGCGGCCACCACCTGCGGCAGACTGAGTGTCATCGATACGGCTTCGATGACCGTCACGGATTCGGCCATCATCACGGACGGGTATCACGATCGCATGCAGTTAAGCCAGAACGGCCAGCTCTACATCGGCTCGCACAGCTGTACCAATATCACTGTCTCCGGTGGCGAGGTTCGCGGCTGCTTGTCCATCTTCAATACGAGCAGTGCAAGCGTCGTGATCCCGGCGAACAATGGCGATGTGACCGGCATTCAGCAAATCACCGGCCGCGACATTGTTTACGTAGTGCAGAACGGTGGGCTTGGAATCTACGACACGGACACCAACCAGCTGCAGGTAACGCCGGGCAACAACCAAAACAATAATGGCCAGGTGGATATCGTCGGTCAACTATACGATGTGAAGCTGGTCAACTGAGCAAAGGCGCGGCGGTCAGATTCCGTTACGGCTCCAGCACGATCTCATGCGCACGCGCCTTTTGGACTGCCGGTCGTGAAAACGGCCAGGCGAACGTAAAGTTCTCGTACCAAGCTTTCCACTGGTCGAGATAGTACGGACTCGACAGATTCCCTGCCTCGCCCGTGACCAGGTTCAAGGTAGATTGATCAAGATCAGCGAGATCAACCGTCATTCGTTCCGACGGCCCATGGTCGAGTGATACCGCTTTCACCGTGAACTCGCTCCCCGATTGCGGCTGCAATCCCGGCCCTGTCCAGCGCCGTAGGAGCGGAATCTTGCCGTAGATCGGATGCTGAATCTCGACCGGGTGAAAATTTCCCCACTTCCACGAATTCAGATCCTGCGGCGCATTCGCCCCTTGTGCCGGATTTGAATCAACTGCGGCCTCGACTGCGGCGGTCAGAAGTTCGTCGTAGTTCGCATAAGTCTCGGGCAACCAGCGCTTCGGTTGGTGCTCGACCACGTTTTCCAGCCAGACCGTACTCATCATCCACTGATAGCTTGCCCAACTGAAAGTCGTTTCAATTTGTTCCGGATCCTTTGGCGCAACACCCAGCTTTGGCTCGAGCAGCAAACGAACCAACTCTTCGCGCGCCTGCACCGCGATTGTCGGCGCAGCCGAGCTTGCGATCATCCGTCCATCCCATTGGCGCAAGATCTCCGCCGCCGCCTTTGCCCTGAGTGAGGGATTCTTAGCATGGTCGACCGCATACACGAACCGTTCCCCGAAAAAACGATCCAGCTCGGAATAGATATCGGTTTCAAGCGACAGCATGTCAGCTGCGGAAAACTTCTTTCCCGACTCAAGCACCCGATAGATGCGAGCTGTCCGCCAGGGAGCTTCCCATTCCGTGCTCAGCGAATATTTGTATCCATCCGGTGCGATCCGGCTATTCGCGGTGGCAATAATTCCCGACGGCGGATTGTATACGCTAGGCAGCTTCTCAAACGGAACGTAGCCCACCCATTCATGAGCATCGTCGCTTCCATTCTCTGGAAGGCTGCCATCGCCGGCGGCTCGGATGGGAATCTTTCCGGTCGCTTGATAGCCGATGTTGCCGTCGACATCGGCATACACGACGTTTTGCCCCGGCGCATCAAGCTCTGAAAAAGCGCGCCTGAACTCCTCCCACTTTTGCGCCGAATCGACCGCAAAAAATGGGCCGCGCATGCCGTCGTACAAAGTCCAACGCAGCGCCAGCTTGCGCGTTTCACCCGGGTGCAAGTCCGTAATGATCGGCCCGTGACGTGTCACCACAACGTCCGCGATCACATCTGGTTTGTCTTTCGCGTGAATTACCTCACGACGATGCTCAGGCTGCTTCCATCCATCTGGCGTGAGATATTGTCCGTCTGCGTTGAAGGTCTCAACGTACACATCCTCGACGGTCGGCCCGAGATTTGTGAACCCCCATGCAATTCGCTGGTTGTGCCCGACAATCACATAGGGATATCCCGGCAGCGTAACCCCAGCCACATCGAAGTTGCCAGCACTGCAACGAAGGTGCGCTTCGTACCAAAGGTTCGGCATCTGATGGCCGAGGTGCATATCATTCGACAGCAGCGGCTTGCCCGAAACCGTGTGCGCCCCCGAGACTACCCAATTGTTCGAACCCAGCACCAGAGGCCGCTCGTCGAAAAACATTTCTGGCCCCAGCGGCGGAATTTCTGGTCGCGGCGCCAATCGCGTAACCGAGCTATCCGTGCCTGAATCATCGTCCTCGTCTTCGTCATCGTTTTGATCGTTGCCCTTGATCTCCTGATCCAGACCAGGCCGCTCGACCGTCGGTGGCCGGTCATGCCACGATGAATTCACATACAGATCCGCCGTCAGCTCCGGGCCCAGCTTGGCCAGAATTTTCTCGCGCACCAGCGCGTGCCGCGGGCTCGTGCTCAGATCCTCGACCATTTGCATCCCGATCAGCATTGAGTCCTCAGGCGTCCACGGACGTGGCGAGTACCGCAGAATGCGGAATTCCAGCGGCAATCGATTGCGATGCGTCTCGATATAGGCGTTCACGCCGCGCGCATAAGCCTCGAAATGAACTCGATTTTCCGGCGGTGTATTCTCCGCCGTCTTTCTTGCCATTACTCTCAGGCCCAAGATTCTCTGCTGACGGTCGTGCTTCACGAATTCGCTGCCCAGGATTTCCGCCAGTTCTCCCCCCGCGAACCTGCGCATTCCATCCATCTGAAACAGTCGGTCTTGCGCGGTCAGATAACCTTGAGCGAAAAAAAGATCATCGAAGTTGGCGGCATCAATAGTGGGCGCTCCGTGAGCATCGCGAATCACGGTCACCGGCGCCGAAAGTCCCGCTACGCGGACCTTGCCATCCAGTTGCGGCAACGCGGACCGCGCCATGGAATGGAACCAGGCGCAAATACCTAGCACGACCAGCAATAGAAGGCTGAGAACGAGAACAGCAATGCGCAAAATCCGCAGACGCGGCCGCGGATAAACCGGAGTACTAATGGTCGCCATAGAGGACACTCGATTTTAGGGCCTCGCCGCTCTGGAAAACAAACCGAATGCATGCCATGCTGCAATCAGGATCAGGATAAGGGGGAACATGTGACGATTGGCGCTCATGCGGCGCAAGTCGTCAACCTCAAGCCCACAGCAGCTCGGTAGACTCAACCCGCAGGCTATTGTTGGCTTGTGCGTCGCCCCCGAGAAGTTGGCTCGTTTCGAAAAGGCCAGTATGATTCAGAAGGCTGCCAGCCTTGCCGAAAATCACTATGCTGCAAAAGCGCATTGACGATCAGCCCAGCATCTCGCCCGAGATGGTGCGTGAAGCGCAGCAGATTCTGCATCAGCATCTCAAGCGGGTCGGGCTGAAACATACGGCGCAACGCGACACCATTCTGCGAACCTTCCTCGAAACCCGTGAGCACCTGTCGATCAACGAGCTGCACCGGCTGGTGCAAAAGAAGGATGCCCGCATCGGTTTTACCACTGTCTACCGCACTCTGAAGCTGTTCGCCGAATGCGGACTGGCCAGCGAAGTCGCTTTTCACGATGGCATCGCCCGCTACGAGCATCAGTACAACCGGCGCAGCCACCATCACATGGTCTGCACTGGGTGCGGAAGTTCGGTAGAATTCTTTTCGCCCGAGGTGGACGGACTGGAACAGGAAATCGGAAAACGTTACCGCTACGCCACCACTCGTCACACCTTTCAGATTTATGGAGTCTGCGAGGATTGCCGCAAGAAGAACGCTTCGCGCCGCCTGGCCTAAGAAAAATCATGCCCATCTCCTGTCCGCAATGTCGCGCCGAAATGCCCGACGGTGCTGCTTTTTGTCCCGGTTGCGGACGCAGAATGTGGGTTCCCGGCCAGGAGCCAAGTAAGCCCGCGACCAAGCGCTCCACCATTGCCCCAGTGAATCTGCCGGCAGAAAACCCGCCCGATGACACCATCCCCGTCGGTGCGGGGGACAATCTGCTCGCCGCCTTGGCCTACATCACCTTCATCCCCGCCGTCGTGTTCGTACTCATCGAGCCTCTTAAGCGCAACCGCTTTATTAGGTTTCACTCCTTCCAATCCATTTTCCTGGCGGTAGCCACAATCGTAGTCGCGATTGCCCTGCGGATCCTCTATTCCGTGCTCGCCGTGATCCCAGTGGTTGGGTATTTGCTGGGTTGGCTGGCGTTAGCCGTGGTGCCGCTTGGCTGGGTGATCCTCTGGCTAGTACTGGTGGTCAAAGCCTTGCAGGGAGCAACCTTCAAGCTACCCGTGATCGGGACCCTAGCCGAGAAGGCGTAGAGGACCCGCAGTGAGGGATCTCCCGAGTGATGTCACTACGAACTCAAATAAATCCTGACCTGCGAGACGAGTGGCGCATCAAGAGGGAGCGGAGGCTTTGAATGGCACAGCAGGAGCGAAGCGCCGAGGGCGAATTGAGTTTGCGCCAGAAGCGAGTTGTGGTTCTCGGAGGATCGTCGGGCATTGGCTTGGCCGTCGCCCAGCAAGTTATCGAGCACGGCGCAGAACTCGTCATTGCCTCAAGTAACCCGCAACGCGTCGAGCAGGCGGTTGCGATCCTCGGACCGAACGCAGAAGGCCACGCACTTGATCTTACCGACGAGCATGCCATTCAGACTTTCTTTCAGAAGCTCGGAAGTTTCGACCATCTTGTGTTCACCGCGGGCGATGCACTGCGATTAAACGAACTGGCTACGGCGGATCTCAAAAAAGCGCGCGGCGCTTTTGAGTTGCGCTATTGGGCGGCGTTGGCGGCGGTTAAATATGGGAGCCCGCAAATCAGGGCAGGCGGGTCGATCACGCTCACTACAGGCATCGCCGGACAGCGTCCCCGAAAAGGATGGGTTTTTGGCGCGAGTGTCTGTGGCACGGTCGATGCCTTGACGCGGGCGCTGGCGGTCGAACTCGCGCCCATCCGCGTGAACGCGGTTTCGCCGGGTGTAGTGCGGACGAACCTGTGGCAGAACATTCCGGATGAGGAGAGGGAAGGCATGTACGAAAGCGTTGGCAAGACATTGCTAGTGGGCCGTGTGGGCGAGGCATCCGAGATTGCCCGAGCTTATGTTTTCCTAATGCAGGAAGGATTCAGCACTGGCCAGATCGTTGTGGTCGATGGCGGAACACTTCTGGTCTAGGTTCCTGGCGGCGGCGCCGATACCAGAATGATCACACTACGCAACTTGTGTAACGAACTTGGGTTCGATTAGGCTGACTACACCAACGAGCTTGTCCGTTGGGCCAGAAATCCAGGAGGAAATTGTGAAGCAGAAACTGTTGAGTTCCTTTGCCTTGATCGCAATGATGCTGGCGCTGTCCTCTCCATCGCCGGCGTTTGGTAAGCACCCCGAAATCGAGGACGCGCTCCACTCCCTGCAGCGCGCCAAGGAACACCTGCAAGCGGCTGCCCACGACTTTGGCGGCCACCGCGTGGACGCCATCCGGGCGATCGACGAAGCCGATCGCCAGTTGCGAATTTGCATGCAGTACTGATCCGCTGTTTCGAGGTTGCTGAAAGAAACCAATCGCGAGTCTGATACGAAGCGGAGTTACAAGGTGGCCTATCGCTAGCGTAATTGTTGCGCGAGAATGACGGGACTCGATAACCCCGCACACGAAAAAACAGGGCGAGTGCTACGCACTCGCCCTGCAGCGATCATCTCTACTTCGTTTAAAAGAAGCCCAACGCCTTCGGGCTGTAACTCACCAGCAGGTTCTTGGTCTGTTGGTAGTGGTCGAGGATCATCTTGTGAGTCTCGCGGCCGAAACCCGACTGCTTGTATCCACCGAATGCGGCGTGTGCCGGATACAGGTGATAGCAGTTCGTCCAGACCCTGCCAGCCTTGATTTCGCGGCCCACGCGATAGGTGTTGGTGCCATTGCGCGACCACACGCCCGCGCCTAGACCGTAGACTGTGTCATTGCCGATCGCGATGGCGTCTTCGAGGTCTTTGAACTTGGTCACAGAAAGTACGGGACCAAAGATTTCTTCCTGGAAGATGCGCATCTTGTTGTTGCCAACAAAGACAGTCGGTTTGATGTAGTAGCCGTTTTCCAGATCGTCTCCGAGATGAGCTTGCTCGCCGCCGATAGCACAGCGCGCGCCTTCATTCTTGCCGACCTGGATGTATTCCAAAATCTTCTCCAGTTGATCGCGGGATGCCTGTGCGCCCATCATCGTATTGGGATCGAGCGGATTGCCAACCTTGATCTTGCCTACGCGGGCAACCGCACGTTCCAGGAACTTGTCGAAGATAGATTCCTGAATAAGGGCGCGAGACGGGCAAGTGCAGACTTCGCCTTTGTTAAATGCAAACAGGGCAAAGCCTTCGAGCGCCTTGTCGAAGTATTCATCGTCGGCGTCCATAACGTCGGCGAAGAAGATGTTAGGTGATTTGCCTCCCAACTCCAGCGTCTGCGGGATAATGGGCTCGGACGCATACTGCATGATCAGACGGCCGGTAGTGGTTTCGCCGGTGAAGCCAATTTTGGCAATCCGAGGATTGCTGGCCAAGGCTTTTCCGATTTCGCCGCCCGGGCCAGTGACTACGTTCAATACGCCGGGTGGTAACAGGTCGCCAATCAGCCCCATCAGCACGAGCAGGCTGAGAGGAGTGTTGGACGCGGGTTTGATCACCACGCAATTTCCGGCGACGACGGCAGGCGCCAGTTTCCAGGCGGCCATCAACAGCGGGAAATTCCAGGGAATGATTTGACCGACGACGCCAAGCGGCTCCTTGAAATGATAGGCGATGGTGTCGTTGTCAATTTCACTTACTGTACCTTCCTCGGAGCGGATGCAGCCGGCGAAGTATCGGAAGTGGTCGATGGAGAGCGGAACGTCAGCGGCGCGAGTCTCGCGAATGGGTTTGCCGTTGTCCAGAGTTTCCGCGAGGGCCAGAAGCTCCAGATTTTCTTCCATCTTGTCGGCAATCTTCAGCAGGATAGATGAGCGCAGCGCGGGTGCGGTGCGGCCCCAGAGATCCTTGACTGCGTGAGCTGCGTCGAGAGCCTTCTCGACATCTTCCGCCGAGGAACGGGCGATCTCGCAGATCGGCTCGCCGTTGATCGGGCTGTAATCAGTAAAATACTTGCCCTTCACAGGCGCTACCCATCGACCGCCAATGAAGTTTTCATATTTGGATTTGACGCCGCCTTTGCGAAGCGTGTCGACAGCTTGCTGGACGGATGTTTGTTTCACGAGATCTGCAACTGCCATAACGATATCTCCTTTTCTGCAATGAACTAAGACACAATAATCCCGGCTGCGAAGATACCGCTCGTTCGTTATGAGGTCGGTGAGCGGCGTCACACGTCTTTGTGACATGAGCCGAATGCGAGGGATGACGAGGTGAAGGTCGTAGAGAACAGATCGTCATGGCTCTGATGGCAGACTGGCAAGGCACATGGTTCGCTAAAAAGACGAGAAGGCGTGAAGGCGGATGCCGTCGTGCGCTCGCGTCACGAGCGCAGGGCATCCGCCTGTTAGCTTGGTATCCGCAGCGTAATGTCAGACGATCCAGGAGCTCACGCGGCAGCGTGACTCTTAGATGCCTTAGCACCAGTTGACTTCTTTGCGCCGGACTCTGCGGCGATGTCAAGAACGATCCGGCCATTGACCTTCCCCTTCTTGAGTCGGTCAAAGATGTCGTTGATCGATCCCAATTGCTGTTCCTCGATAGTCGCCTTCACTTTGCCTTCGGCGGCAAACTGCAGGGCTTCCTCAAGGTCCTTGCGTGTGCCCACGATCGAGCCTCGCACGGTTTGCCCGTTGAGCACGAGATCGAAAATGGAGACCGGGAACTCGCCTGGAGGCAGACCGTTCAGCACGCAAGTTCCGCCGCGGCGTAACGTTCCGAGCGCCTGTTTGAATGCGGGCAAAGACACGGCTGTCACCAATGCACCGTGAGCGCCTCCGATTTTCTTCTGGATGACCGCGACTACATCTTCTTCCTTTGCATCCACAGTCAAATCTGCGCCCAGCTTGCGGGCCAATGCCAGTTTCTCCGGTCCGATGTCAATGGCGGCGACGTGTAGGCCCATTGCCTTTGCATATTGGACCGCGACGTGGCCCAACCCGCCCACGCCCGAGATCACGACCCACTCGCCGGGACGCGCCTGGGTTTGTTTCAAACCTTTGTAGGTAGTAACGCCGGCGCAGAGAATCGGCGCGATATCGATGAAGGATACATTGTCAGGAAGCCGGCCAAGATAGTCTGCCTGACCCAAAGCGTATTCAGCGAAGGTGCCGTTTACCGTATAACCCGACATCTGCTGCTCTGGACATAGTGTTTCCCATCCGGTAAGGCAGAATTCGCAGTGTCCGCAGGCACTGTGCAGCCATGCGATTCCAACGCGGTCGCCTTCCTTCAAATGCGTCACGCCTGAGCCCAGCTTGGTCACGAAGCCCGCGCCTTCGTGCCCGGGGATAAAGGGCAGGGTGGGTTTGATCGGCCAGTCGCCATCTGCCGCGTGCACGTCAGTGTGGCAGACACCACTCGCAATCACCTGAACCAGGGCCTCTCCCGGTCCTGGATCTGGAATCGGAACTTCTCGCACTTTCAACGGTTCGCCGAACTTCTCGACGAAAGCCGCTTGCATTGTCTTTGCCATGGTATGTCTCCTTGAAGTCCACGCTTTGTTGGGCTGATTGCAGTCCGGTGGACTTCGAATGAATTTGGATTAAACTGCCAAACACCCGTCATCTTGTGAGGGGCGCACCGCTTCAACTCTCATTTCTTGGGTTCTTCGTTTGTTTGTGCAGCGGGACGAAAAGAAGGTCCGCTGACATCCGGACTCTATAATCGACAACTTCGGAACCGCTGTATGTGACGTAGCACACAGGCCGTTGTGCGCCGAGACACGCACGGCGGGATCTCTTGCGTGGTTCGACTAAGGGGAAACGATAAGGACAAGAGACTCGGAAGGATTCAAGTTGAAAGGAAGGGGCTGCGCCAAGGCCGGCGTTCAAAGAAACGAGCAGGCGATCCGGTCAACAAAGGAACTACATGGTTGCGGCCGAGGCGCGTGGTCCGGAGAGCGCTGCTAGCGGATCGCTCGATGGCTCGGCAACGGGTTGTTTTCCGCACAGCGTCACCGCTTCCGATATCCGCTGACTTTCCTGCTCCTTCATGGCCTGCCAGCTGCAAAGCGCCGCTCGTTCCTGCGCCACTTGATCGAGGTTGTGCTTGATGCGGTTGGCGTAGTGCGCTGTCACGCGCTCCATTTCTGCCTGAATCTGGGCGTTTTCCCGAACGTTGCGGGCCTCGAATTCGTCAAACTGTTTCTGCTGGCCGGCTTCATAAGCAGTAAGCGCGTGCTGGCGCCGCGCCGCGTCCTGGAGCACGTCGTCAACCGAAGTGCCGGCCGCGTCGAGGGCCATCAGCACCGAGGCGCGCTTAACGTCTTTTGCCATGTCGCGGATGTGTTTGCTGGTGAGCATCTCAATGATCTTGTTGATGCCGTATCGGGAGCGCGCGCTCAAGATTCCCGACGCATGGTAAATGTCCTCGCAGGACAGCAGATCGCCCTGTGGATCAGCGGGGCCTTCAGTTGCGTTGGCGTTTAACTTGTTCACTGGAACCTCCGTGGATGTGGCATTGTCGGGCGCGTCGCTGTCGTCCTGCTGGCTACGCCAGAACTTTGGAAAAAGGCTTTTTGATTCCATAACTTTCCTTTCCTCACGATTTAACGAGCCTTGCGTTTGAAGTTCAAGGCGTAAGACCGGCGCGGGCCCTGAAGACTTGTGAGCAGCGGCATAACTTGGAGAGCCGCTTCCGTAGCCAGGCTCTTTAGCTTTCGCCGCCGGAACGATCGCGGCGGCAGACACTGCAGCAGGTTCGCGTAGGGGGTTGGCTACAGGAATCTTCTCTTGCTCAGCTTCCGGCTTTGCCGGTGGGTTTTGGAGTTTGGCCGGTGAAAGAAAGGGAAGGTCCTGGACTGGGGCGGGGAGTGGTGGGCTAGGTTGGAGGTGACTTTTTCTGTCCTCGTCCTGCTGAATACCCAGAAGATATGCCCTGCCATCCCAACGGCAGTATGTGGCGACTCCGGAAAATAGCTCCTTCTGCCACTTGACTTTCAGATTGGACCCGACCGGAATCGGCGCGGTGATCCGAAGGACCGTTCCCGAAGGAACCCTGGACTCGATCCTTGCCGGAGCGTGGTGAGCAGTTCGATGTTCGTCTTCCCACCACAGTTCGGCAGACGCTAGCGAGGCCGCCTGCTCAAAACCATTTCCGTATGGCGTCGGGTTGCTTTGAACACCTGCCCCGGCACTATCTCGCTGAATGCCCATGACAAATGCCATTCCGTCGCTCCGGCAGTTCCGGGCCACACCGGAAAAAAGTTCCCTCTGCCACCTAATCGTGAGCTTGGACCCGACCGCGATGGGAGTGTTGATTCGAATGCAGACGCCGGAAGGAGACGTGTCCTCGATCCTCGCAGGAGCAAGGTGCGATGTTCCGGATTGGTCTTCCCAGCAAACCTCAGCGATAGCCATCATCGCGGTTCTCGATTCGCTGGTTTGGACAGACTGGTTCACGACTTCTATTACATCGACAGAAAAGCACCAGGCCTTAACACCGTGGGGGCTAGCACTTATGATTGGGCTGCCTTCTGCCGAGGGAAGGTAAAAAGTGGACGGCTCGAAGGCGAATAAATAACGAATACCCTGCCATGTCCGGATGAGGCCGACACGTTCTCCGAGCTTGCCCGTTGCTTAGCGACAGGCGCGAAAATTGGGGTAATCTGACCGAGGTTGCTCTCTCCAGAGTTTAACTCTTGGCGTGTTGCTTGGCCTTCGCGATGTATTCCTCGAGTTGCTGCTTCTGGGGGTAGTCCGGGTTCGTTTGCAACAACTCCTCCCAAGCTTGGACTGCGCCTTTAGGGTCGCTCTTGCCTTGCCAACGCACTATGCCCAGGTTGAAAAGCGTTCCCGGATGATTGGGTTGATACTTCAGCGCTTTCTGAAACTCGGCAATGGCTCCGTCGGCGTCTCCGCTGTACCAGAGCGACGTTCCCAGGTCGGTAAGGAGGTCTGCGTTCTTGGGCTGACTCTTGGCGGCGAGCTGATAATACTTGATCGCGTCGGGGTATTGGCGCCCGTCGAAGTACAGATTGCCCACTTTCACAATCGTATCCACATCATCAGGATTGGTCTTCAGCGTCGCGAGCAGGGGTGCGAGTGCCTCGTCTAACATTGCCTTCTGCTGTTCCGGAGCCAACTGGGGTTGCGTCGGCGCGCCCTGAGCCGTGCTGGCGTCGGCCGGCGCGGATACGGCGGCTGTCTCCGCTGCTGGTGAAGCGGACCCGCGAAACAGGTAACCGAGGGCGACTCCGAGTACGAGACAGAAGACAGCGAGTATGTACGCTTGCGCGCTGGTCCAGCTTTCGCGCTCAGCTTGAGGGTGGGATACGATTTGATGAATCTTTTCCATGGATATTCGCTACTCCCTTTTAGGATCTGGTGCCGGCAAGCGCCGATTCGGGCGCTTGCAGGTGGAACAGCCGCTGCAGGGCAGTGGTCATCTGTTCCTGCTCCACCTTCTCTGGAAGTTCCTTGAGTTCACGGGCCAGGGACCCTGCGATCTTCTGCGTCATCCGGGACATTACTGCGGTTAACATTTCGTCTTGGTCCTGGGAGAACGGTCCGTTCTCTTGTCGAAAGGAATCCAGTTCTTGCCGGCAAATCTCACCAGCCGCAGGCGCAGCGCCACGATGGTCGGCACCACTCGCTCCGCCATCAGCTTGCGGCGGAAGCCTTGCGCCTCGAACTGGAGAATTTTCTGTGCAGCCGCGGCGGCAGCCTCACGCTCGCCTGCATTGTGGTCGACCACGTTTTCGAGGTCATCAAGGTCATAGAGGAAAATGCCCTCGACATCGCGCACGCTCGAGTCAATGTCACGGGGCATGGCGATATCGACGATCACAAGAGGTTGATTCTGACGGCCGCGAACCATTATTTCGGCTTCTTCGCGGCTGAGAATCGTGTGCGGACAGGAAGTTGAGCTGATGATGATGTCAGCCTCGGCCATGTGCTGCCAGCGATCTTCAAACGGAATGGCGAGCCCGCCGAGTTTCGAGGCCAATTCCGCCGCATGTTCGAGGGTTCGATTGATCACGCGGACGGAGCTGGCTCCGTGGTTGAGCAATCCACGGGCTGAAAGTTCGCTCATCTTGCCGGCGCCCAGCAGAAGCACTTTCTTGTTTTCGAGCGTGCCGAAAATCTGGCGAGCCAGTTCCACGGCGGCGTAAGGAATGGAAACCGCCGCATTGCCGATCGCGGTCTCAGTGCGCACGCGCTTCGAGACCGTGAGTGCCTTCTGCAACACCGCGTCGAGGAAGCGGCCGGTTGCCCCTACCTTCTGCGCCTGCTGCCACGCTTGCTTCACCTGGGAAACGACTTGCGGCTCGCCGACAACCATGGAGTCGAGGCTGGATGCAACCCGGAAAATATGGAGGAGGGCGGCTTCATCCAGCAATCGATAAAAGTGCTTCCACTCGCATAGCTTGAGGCCATATTCGGAGGCCAGCAGGCGCATAACTGAGTTAGCAGCCAGAGTGACATCGTTGGCCCACAGCCAGAATTCTGTTCGATTGCACGTGGCCATAACAATGACTTCATCGATGCCTTCCGCTCTTGACAACCCGACCAGAGCCTCATAACGCCGGTTTTCGGCGATCCAGAAACGCTCCCTCACAGCCACCGGAGCGGTGCGGTAGTTCAGCCCGACGACCATGAGAGTTGGTTCCAAAGTCTTCGTCTCCTGCCGTTCACACCGTGAAATGCATCTGCTGGGCCAAAAAAGGGTTGGGTGGACGACGTGTACATTCCTTGCATTTTCACGGAGTTAGGCGGGGCTGGGTCAGCAGGGAGTTGGAATGTATGGGAATCGATAGTGGGATATCACGCTTGCCCGGTGTCTTTTCGCCCGTGCAGCGGTTCAGCACAGAGGGGGATTGAGGCACGAATGCGGTTCAGAGACATATTATCGCGCTGCAGCCGCAGCAAGGGGCTTTATGGCCTTCAATTCCTTGGAATACTTCTTCTTGACCTGATGAACGGCAAAGGCATCTTGCAAATTAAGCCAGAACTGCTCGGAAGTCCCGAAATACCTGGACAGACGAGCGGCCATCTCAGGAGTGATTCCCCGTTTCTCCCGAACAATGTCGTTGACCGTAGGAGGAGAAACACGTAGCTCTACTGCCAACCGGTAAGCGGAAATGTTCATAGGCTCCAGAAACTCCTCCCGAAGAATTTCCCCCGGATGCACTGCCCATCCCGCCTGATTCTCATTCTTGATGCTCACATTCTTCTCCATACTCATAATTTCGTGGTAATCCGTTATCCCTACATCGTACGCATGGCCATCTCGCCACACGAAGCACACGCGGAATTGGTCATTGATGGCAATACTGTGCTGGCCTTTTCTGTCATGGCGGAGCTCTTCGAGTCTGTTACCGGGAGGAATTCGCAGATCTTCCAGTCTTACGGCTGAGTTGAGCATCGCCAGTTTCTTTCTGGAGGCTTTTCGCAGGTTCGCCGGGGGCACTCGCTGGCTTTTTCCCGTATCCCAGAACTCTTTCGTGTTTTTGTCCGCGAAAGTCTTAATCAACGTGCATAGTTTAATGCTTGACGTTATTAACGTCAAGCATTAAATCATGCGGCTGCTTCAAGGGGGAGTAAGCTAATCGGCGCGAACTGGGCAATTTCTAAAGTCTCTGTGCCTTTGTGGTGCCTTGGGTTCAGTGTGTGACTTCCGCCGGCGCGATGTCTTTCACCTTCAAACTGTTGGTACGCGGCTGGTAGACACAGAATGGCTCTTCATCGAGGTAGTTGCCGGTGGCAGCGTAGGCACGCGCGCGGCAGCCCATGCAGATGTTGCGGAACTCGCAACAACCGCACTTGCCTTTCAGGTTATTGACGTCACGCAGTTGATTGAACACCACAGAGTTTTCCCAGATGTCGGCGAACGACTGCTTTTTCAGATCCCCGGCCAAGGCTGGCAAATATCCACAGGGATAAACTTCGCCCTGATGAGAGATGAAACACACGGCGGTTCCAGCCAGGCAGCCCTTGGTCATGGCGTTCATGTCGGAAGGATGAGTGCCAGGATGTCCTACCGCGTGTCCGATTCCGTGCGGTTTCAATTCGATGCCGGTTGAACCGGGCATCGCCATCTCTGTAGGGCCGATATGTGGCGAAGACGCCGCAGTTTCGAGCGTTGGATGCGCGGCCTGAGCTGCCGCATCAGAATGCCGTTCGGCGACGCGTCGTTGGCGAACCACGCGGAAATAATGCGGCGCACAGGTCGCCTTCAACTCGATGCCGCCTTCCAGCGACCGCTCATAGAACCAGTTCAGCATCTTCTCGTACTCTTCCGGCGGAACCATCTGTTCGGCGGCGATATCGACGCCGCAACCTACCGGCACCAGGAGGAAGGTGTGAAGCGCATCGGCTCCCAGAGACCTTGCCAGATCAAGCACTTGCGGAAGCTGATTGGCATTGTGGCGGGCAATGGTGGTGTTGATTTGCACCGACATGCCGAGATTCTTCAGATTTCGGAAACCGGCAATGGCGGCGTCGAATGCGCCAGGAATGCCGCGGAAGCTGTCGTGGGTAAGCGCATCAGCGCCGTCCAGGCTGATGGCAACGCGGCGCACGCCGCTATCGACGATCATTTGCGCGACGTGTTTCGTAACCAGCGTGCCATTGGTTGCCAAGGCTACGCGCAGACCTTTGTCCGTGCCATAACGCGCCAACTGGAAAATGTCGGAACGGAAAAGTGGCTCGCCACCGCTGAGCACCAGGATGGGATTGGATACTGTGGCGATCTCATCGATGATATCGCGCGCAGCTTGGGTGGAAAGATCGGAGGGTGAACTCAGCTCGGTAGCACTGGCCCGGCAATGGATGCAGCGGAGATTGCAGCCTTTAGTCAGTTCCCAGAAAACCAAGCGCGGCTTGTTTTGATTTGCCTGATTCGAATGCTGCCCGTTGCCGTTTGCCGAAGCCATATGCAGCCTCCCTATGTAATTGAACCTGAGGATCTGTACGCTCACCCACGGCGCAAAGATAAAACAAAGGGAAATCCCTAGCGGTGATAGTGATCACCCGGAATTGTGATCTAGGTCACTAGACGCTAAGTCGGTTTGTTGGCTAGGTACAAGTGGGCTCGGACGGTCGTTCCCTTAACGAATAATTAGCTCCAGGGCCGAGATTTGCTCGGCGCCCCGGACGAGGCGTCCGGGCCTACGCGGTCGGTACGTCTAATTGTGATTAGCAATATCGCGCAGCGCTGCCGTGTTGCGAATCAGCAGAGTCGAGCCTTTCGACTGCACAATCTGGCGCCTCTTCATTTCGGCAAACAGCCGGGTAACCGTCTCTCGCGAAGTCCCAATCATCTGCGCGATTTCCTCGTGCGTGAGTCTAAGTTTCAAGCGGGGCTCCGACTTGGCGGATTCCCCGTTCTTGCAGCTCCATTCCAGAAGCAGCTTGGCCAATTTCTCGGCGGCAGAATGCGACAGGCCCAGCGAGCGCACTTCCTCGCAAGCGCCGTGGTACTTTTCGCTTAGCTGCTCGGCCACTTTGAAGCAGGCTTCCACATCGTCCTTCAGAAATCGAAGGAAATCATCGCGCTTAACGAAATTGACCTGGCAGGGATCGATTGTCTCCGCGGTCACTTCATAAGGTTTGCCAGAAATGGTGGCGCTCAATCCCAGCACCTCCCCAGGCTCGGCGAGTTTCACAATCATGGTTCTGCCGTTCGGCGAGTTAATGGAAAGCTTCACGCTCCCCTTGCAAAGCACAAAAATGCCGCGGGGCATTTGCCCTTCTACAAATAGCACAGCGCCCTGAGGGTAGGCCGTTGCGTACTTTATGCCTTCAAAAGTCTGCAATGCAGTAGCGGGAAGGTCGCAGAAGATGCGATCAGCACGGAGCTTGCATGTGAGACAGCTTTCTACAATTTCCATTCCGTATGGTGAGAGCATGAACTAGCCTCCTGTGACACCGTTTTATGAAGCTCTCGGGCCAAGTTCGCTTGGCTGGGCCGCATATCGCGTCTTCCACAACCAGTTGAGCCAGTACCGTCTAGCGTCAGTGTGCTTCTGGATGCAGCGCAACGCTGTGCTGCAAGGCACGTTGCCATGTGACAGCCGTCACAGGCGGTGGTGTGACGCACATCACAAGCGGCTGTGACGTGCCTTGCTGCGTCCGTGCTCCCGTATCGTTCATGCTGAAGCAGTCAAAGTGGGAAGAAGAAGTTACCTACAACTAATTTTGCATGTAAGGGCGGTCGATGACTATGAAGTTCAAAACGATGGACGCCAACGAGGCGGTCGCCTACGTCGCCTACCGGGTTAATGAGGTAATTGCCATCTACCCGATCACGCCTTCTTCAAACATGGGCGAATGGGCGGACGAGTGGTCGTCGCAAGGAGTCCAAAACATCTGGGGGACCGTCCCCCACGTCATGGAGATGCAGAGCGAAGGCGGCGCTGTCGGCGCTGTCCACGGCGCGCTGCAGACCGGTTCGCTGGCTACGACATTCACCGCTTCCCAGGGCCTGCTGCTCATGATTCCGAACATGAATAAGATTGCCGGGGAGCTTACACCTACGGCCTTCCACGTGTCGGCGCGCACTTTGGCTACCCACGCGCTCTCGATCTTCGGTGACCATTCGGATGTTATGTCGTGCCGCGCTACCGGATTTGCGATGCTTTCCTCGAACTCCGTGCAAGAAGCCATGGACATGGCGCTGATCGCGCACGCCGCCGCCCTCGAATCTCGTATCCCTTTCTTGCATTTCTTCGACGGCTTCCGCACCTCGCATGAAGTGAACAAGATCGAGATGCTTAATGAAGACGATATGCGCGCGCTCATTAATATGGATCGAATCATTGAGCATCGTCAGCGCGCGCTTTCGCCCGATCATCCTGTTCTGCGCGGCACGGCGCAGAATCCCGACGTGTTCTTCCAGATGCGCGAGCGGGCCAACTCTTATTACGATGCTTGTCCGGAAATCGTGCAATCTGTGATGAACAAGTTCGCCGAAACGGTAGGCCGCTCCTACCACCTGGTTGACTATGTGGGTGCGCCGGACGCCGATCGCGTCATCGTGATGATGGGTTCGGGAGCCGAAGTGGCTCACGAAGCTGTCGAGCATCTCAACGCGCGAGGCGAAAAGCTCGGGCTTCTCAAAGTGCATTTGTACCGTCCCTTCCCGGTGCAAGCGTTCCTCGAAGCCTTGCCTGCAAGCGTGAAGAAGGTCGCCGTACTCGATCGGACCAAGGAATCGGGAACCATTGGCGAACCGCTTTACCTCGATATCGTGAACGCGCTGCATGAAGGAGTTAAACGGGGCTATAGCCCTCGAATGACTCAGCCCCTGGTCGTGGGCGGACGCTACGGGCTCTCGTCGAAAGAATTCACGCCAGCGATGGTGAAAGCGGCCTACGACAACTTGAAGGCCGATCAACCGAAAGATCACTTCACAATCGGCATCCATGACGACATCAGCCATACGAGTTTGTCTTATAACCCTGAGTTTTCCACCGAGCCTGACAACGTCGTTCGCGCAATGTTTTACGGTCTGGGTGCGGATGGCACGGTTGGCGCGAACAAGAATTCGATCAAGATCATTGGCGAGAACACCGACAATTATGCACAGGGCTACTTCGTCTACGACTCGAAGAAGTCAGGCGCGGCGACCATTTCGCATCTGCGCTTCGGGCCGCAGCCCATCCGTTCTAGCTATCTAGTTTCAAGAGCCAATTTCGTCGCTTGCCACCAGTGGATATTCCTCGAGCGCTACGACATGTTGAGCGCCCTGGTTCCCGGCGGCACATTCTTGCTCAACAGCCCGTTCACTAAGGATGAAGTTTGGGATCATCTTCCGCGTCCGGTGCAAGAGCAGATCATTGCGAAGCGGGCGAAGTTTTATGTGATTGACGCCTATGAAGTGGCGCGCGATACCGGCATGGGCAGCCGCATGAACACGATTCTGCAGGTGTGTTTTTTCGCGATTTCGAAGGTGCTGCCGGCGGAAGAAGCCATCGAAGCAATTCGCAAATCGATTCGCTACACCTACGGCAAGAAGGGCGAAGAGATCGTACAGAAGAACATGAAGGCCGTGGACGAAACGCTGGCGCATTTGTTTGAAGTGAAAGTCCCTGCCGAACTCAGCAGCACGATCGAGATGCCGCCACCGTTTTCTCCTTCAGCGCCGGAATTCGAGCGCGACGTGCTAAGCGCGATTTATGCGGGACGCGGCGACGAGTTGCCGGTCAGCGCATTTCCAGTCGACGGCACTTTTCCCACCGGAACCGCAAAGTGGGAGAAGCGCAATCTGGCTCTCGAAATCCCCACATGGGATTCGAAGATCTGCATTCAATGTGGCAAGTGCGCCATGGTCTGTCCGCATTCGGTCATCCGCATCAAGGTTTACGACACGAAGGAATTGCAAGGCGCTCCCGCAACTTTCAAGTCGACCGAGACTCGCGACAAGGAATGGCAAGGTTTCAAGTACACAATTCAAGTGGCGCCGGAAGACTGCACCGGTTGCGGTATCTGCGTCGAAGTGTGTCCGGTCAAGAACAAGGCCGAAACGCGGCTCAAAGCCATCAACATGGTGCCGCAGCCTCCGCTGCGCGTGCCTGAGCGCGAAAACTGGGACTTCTTTCTTAAGATCCCCGAGATGGATCGCCGCAACATTAAAATCACCAACATCCGCCAACAGCAAGTCCAGGAGCCGCTGTTTGAATTCTCCGGCGCCTGCGCCGGTTGTGGAGAAACTCCCTACCTCAAGCTGATGTCGCAATTGTTTGGCGACCGGGCGATCATTGCCAACGCGACCGGATGCTCATCGATTTATGGTGGCAACCTCCCCACCACCCCTTGGACGAAGAACGCGGCCGGCCGCGGACCTGCGTGGTCGAACTCGTTATTCGAAGACAACGCCGAGTTCGGTCTGGGTTTTCGCCTTTCCATTGATAAGCAGACCGAGTTTGCACAAGAATTAGTGAAACGCGTAGCGGGAACGATCGGCGAGGAACTCGCCACCGCGATCCTCTCTGCTCAACAGAAAGACGAATCTGATATCTACGAGCAGCGCCAGCGCGTAGACCTGCTGAAAGAAAAACTTCACGGACTGGAATCCACGGATGCGAAGCAACTTCTCGCCGTCGCCGACTTGCTGGTCAAGAAGAGCATTTGGATTGTCGGCGGAGACGGTTGGGCGTATGACATCGGCTACGGTGGCCTCGATCATGTTTTAGCTAGTGGACGCAACGTCAACGTGCTCGTACTCGATACCGAGGTCTACTCCAACACTGGAGGTCAGGCGTCCAAATCCACACCGCGCGCGGCCGTGGCGAAATTTGCCGCCGGCGGCAAACCCGGCCCAAAGAAAGATCTTGGACTCATCGCCATGAGCTACGGCAACATTTATGTCGCCAGCGTTGCGATGGGCGCAAAAGACGAGCACACTCTGAAAGCGTTTCTCGAAGCTGAAGCATACAACGGGCCCAGCCTCATTATCGCGTATTCGCACTGCATCGCGCACGGCATCAACATGACGACGGCGATGTCGAATCAGAAAGCGGCCGTCGATTCCGGACAGTGGCTGCTCTATCGCTACAACCCTGAGCGGACCGCCCAGGGTGAGAATCCGCTGATCCTAGATTCCCGGACGCCAACGCGAAAAGTCGAAGATTACTTGCAGATGGAAACGCGCTTCAAGATGCTCACCAAGAGTAACCCAGATGAAGCGAAGCTTCTTTGGCACGAAGCGCAGCACGACGCCGAGGCGCGCTTTCACCTGTATGAATATCTGGCGCAGCGGAAAAACGGCAAAGAGCCGGCGAAGGTGCCGCAGCAGATAGAGACGCAGCGAGCCGCGTCTCTGCAGAAAACGTAAAACATCAGTAGAGACGCTGCTTGCAACGTCTCCCGTGTCCCAGGAGAAATTATGATCAACCTCAACACGACCTACTTGGATTTGCGGCTGCGTACACCCTTGGTAGCTTCAGCATCACCGTTATCACAAGAAATCGACGGCATTCGCCACCTCGAAGATGCAGGCGCATCCGCCGTGGTGTTGTATTCGCTCTTCGAAGAGCAGTTGCGGCAAGACAGCTTCGAACTGGAACACCACCTGGCGGAGGCGACGGACAGTTTCGCCGAGGCAGCTTCGTTTTTTCCTCAGCCGACTGAGTTCCGCTTGGGGCCCGAGGGATATCTGAACCACATTCGCAAAGCCAAGCAGGCGGTATCGATACCGATTATCGCCAGCCTCAACGGGACGACGGTTGGTGGCTGGACCGAATACGCCAAGCTGATCGAGCAGGCCGGGGCGGATGCGCTGGAATGTAACATATATTCCATTCCTACCGATCCAGAAGTCACCTCCAGCGCAGTCGAGCAGCAATACTTCGACATCCTCGAGGCCGTGAAGTCGGTGGTCACAATTCCGGTCGCGGTCAAGCTCAGTCCATTCTTCAGCAATATGGCCAATATGGCGAAGCGGCTCGACGAAGCCGGCGCGGGCTCACTGGTACTGTTCAATCGCTTCTACCAGCCGGACATCAACCTCGACGAATTGGAAATCCAGCCAAACGTTTTGCTCAGCACTCCTCAAGCGCTTCGGCTTCCGCTGACCTGGATCGGCATTCTGTATGGTCGCATCCGGGCTAACCTGGCGGCCACGAGCGGCGTGCACGGCCCGGAAGACGTCGTAAAACTGCTGATGGTCGGTGCCGACGTCACTATGCTCTGCTCCACGTTAATGCGGAACGGCATCAGCCATCTTCGATATATCGAAGATGGCTTGCGGTCATGGATGGAGAAGCACGAATACGAATCGGTTCGGCAAATGAAGGGCAGTATGAGTCAAATCCGCTGTGCCAATCCTTCAGCCTTCGAGCGCGCCCAGTACATGAAAGCAGTCAAGAGTATTCAGCATGTAATGGTCACGGGCCGCGAAGCCTGGAGAATTCTTAACGCAGAGTAGGCGTTCCAGCAAAACTGCGGGGAGGGAAGTGTTCGTTACTCTTCGCCGATGTCTTCGTTCCAAATCTCGGGATTGGCGCGAAAATAGTCGTGCAGTAGGGAAGCGCACTCCTCGGAATCAAGGTCGATGACTTTTATGCCCAGCGAGCGTAGCCACTCTATGCCGCCTTGGAAATTGCGGCTCTCCCCAATGACTAGCGTGCCGAAGCCGAACTGTCGCACCAGGCCGCTGCAATACCAGCAGGGCGCAAGGGTCGTCACCATAATAAGGTTGCGATAGCTGCGCTGACGTCCGGCACTGCGAAAGGCGTCGGTTTCGCCGTGCATGGAGGGATCGCCGTTCTGTACGCGGCGGTTATGTCCAGCGCCAATGAGCTTACCGCTTTGGTCAAAAATCGCGGCGCCAATGGGAATGCCGCCTTCAGCTAGTCCTTTGCGGGCTTCCGCTTTCGCTACTTCCAGCATCGCCAGGTAATCGGAGCCAGACATGGTCCTCAGATTATATGGCCGAAGATGAAATGGGCAAACCCTAACACCGAGACATGAGACGCGCCCGGTTCTGCTGCGAACTCCGCGGTTCATCTGCATCAAACGGCACCTTCACTACTCGCACCTCCGCCTTTGTAGTCGGCAGAAAGAAACCTTCCAATCAACCTACGCATCCAGGTTAGCCGCAACTGGAGGCCAAATGAGTAAGAAGAACGGGTTGGCAGATCCATCCCGCCTAAAACCTTTCGATTCGGATGACAAGCAGTTGCTGCGGGTCGTCATCGAAACCCCTAAAGGAAGTCGCAACAAGTTCGCGTTCAGTCTTGACCATCATATGTTCGAATTGAAGAAAGTTTTGCCAGCCGGAATGGCGTTTCCTTACGACTTCGGATTTGTTCCCTCGACCAAAGCTGACGACGGCGATCCCGTCGACGTGCTGGTGCTGATGGATGAGCCTGCCTTCACCGGATGCCTGCTCAGTTGCAGGCCGATTGGGGTTATCGAAGGCGAGCAAGGCGACAAAAAAAACAAAGAACGGAACGATCGAATTATTGCGGTCGAAAAAGATGCGCACAGTTGGGCCGACATAAAAACAGCTGATGATCTGGGCAAGCAGTTCGTTCGCGAACTGGAAGAATTCTTCGTGGACTACCACAGACTCTCGCGCGAGCACTACCGCGTGCTGGGTCTCAAGGGACCAGAGCAGGCGCGAAAGTTAGTGAAATCAAAAATGCAATGAGGAACCGAATGCGATGAATCAGATTCTTGTCCGGTTCCTCATCGGTGGCGTAGTTGTTTCGGCCTTCGCCGTCCTGGGCGGCCTCTTCAAACCCAAGAGCTTCGCCGGACTCTTTGGCGCTGCTCCGTCGGTGGCGCTCGCTACTCTAGGCCTCACCATTGCAACCGAGGGCGCTGCATACGCGGCCACGGAGGCTCGCTCCATGATGGCCGGGGCGATCGCTTTCTTTGCGTATGCGTCTTTCGTCAGTTGGGTCATGATGCGATACAAACCCAGGGCTCTCTGGGTGACGTTCTGTTCGATTCCACTCTGGCTGGGCACCGCGTTCGGGCTCTGGTACGCCTGGTTGAAATAGTAGAAGCGATGAGAATCCAGGTTGATTTCTCTACTCTTGAGCAAACCAGGTGGTACGAATACGCCATCCGATTTCTTTTTGGAGGAACCATCACCGCGATCGCAGGCATTATCGCCAACAAGTGGGGGCCGGGGATCGGTGGCCTGTTCCTGGCTTTTCCTGCGATCCTTCCGGCGAGCGCAACGCTCATAGAGAATCACGAGAAGGAAAAGAAAGAAAAATTTGGTCTAAAGGGGACGCGCCGGGGCAGGGAAGCAGCCAGCGTCGACGCGGCAGGCGCAGCCATAGGCAGCATCGGACTATTTATGTTTGCCCTGCTGCTCTGGCAATTCGGCTCGGGTCATCGCGCGTGGATAGTCCTGCTTGGCGCCACTGTGGCTTGGGCGGCTGTTTCCCTGCTCTGCTGGCGGATTCGCAAACGCGCCTAGCCGGATATCGCGGCTTCGGAAATCCGGCTATGCGCTTTCGCGTGATCAACCCACTCTCAAAATTACCGCACTGCTGCCAGTTCAGGAACCCCAGCCAGTTCCTCGAATTCCTCTCGCGTCAACTTCAGGGAAGCTCCGCCGATATTTTCTTCCAGATGCTCAACCGACGACGTCCCCGGAATTGGCAGCATGATTGGCGAGCGCTGCAGCAACCAAGCCAACGCAACCTGCTTGGGCGTGCTCCGGTGCGCTTTCGCGACCCGATCGAGAATCTCGCCGGCTACTCTGCCTGCACCCAACGGGAACCACGGGATGAAGGCAATTCCATTTTGTTCGCAATGGTCCACTACATAATCCCATTCACGGTCAGCGAAACTGTAACGATTCTGCACCGACACGATGGGCACAATCTTGCGGGCTCTCTCAATATGTTCCTGCGTGACGTTCGATAACCCCACAAAACGAATTTTCCCTTCCCCTTGGAGATCAGCCAGCGTTTCGACCGACGCCTCGAAAGGCACAATGGGATCGGGAATATGCAGCTGATAAACGTCGATGCGATCCAGGCGCAATCTCTTGAGACTGCCCTCAACCGCCGCCCGAAGATGCGCAGGACTCGCGTCATGCGTCCATTGATTCGGTCCCGGACGATTCCACCCACCCTTGGTCGCGATGACAAGATCCTCCGGATAAGGGGACAATGCCTCCGCGATCAACTCTTCACTGACATGCGGTCCGTAGGAGTCGGCCGTGTCGATGAAGTTGACACCAAACTCCACGGCACGCCGAAGAACTGCCAGCGCTCCTTTGCGATCTTTTGGTTCGCCCCAAATACCTTCGCCAGTGAGGCGCATCGTCCCGAAGCCGAGACGATGGACAGAAAGTTTACCGCCGAGCGAAACATTTCCAGCCAGACTTGCAGAGTTTTCCTTCTCGTTCATCTTGATCTCCTAAAGTTTACTCTTTGGTTATTTTCAACTTGACTCCTATTAGGCCAACTTAAACCCGCCTGCCAGAGCGAGCACTTTTGCCCTCGGTCTAGAGTGCCACTACTGCTGTTGCAAACTTGGATGAAGTGACCGTACCCCGCGCTGCATCTTTGTTGCGGGGTGCACGATTTGCTCAATCTATGCTGGTTGGCGGGCACGTTCCGTGCCATCTTGGCCGACTGAACCCTTCCCATTGTGACGTTGTGTGAACTAAGTAAGTTGCATGATTGTCTGCACATAGTGAATCCTTCCGCCAGCCAAAAGCATCTTTTCCCCAACTGAGGTTTCAGAGGATGGTCAACCTGAGAAAGCTCGTACTGACCTTTTCCGGTGCGCTGCTGTTGTCCGCTGTACTGACGACTTTGGGGTGCAGTAACACGCAAGCGAAACAGCCCGCGCCACCGCCGCTGCCAGTCAAGACTGAGACCATCAACCTGTCGCCGGTGCCCCAGGTTGATGAGTATGTCGCGACGGTGAAATCGCGGCGCTCTGCCAGCATCCAGCCGCAGGTGGATGGTTCCCTGACGCGAATTCTAGTCAAGTCGGGCGACCGTGTGCACGCTGGACAAGTATTAATGACGATCGATCCTTTGAAACAACAGGCGACAGTTGATCAGCAGCGCAGCACAGAAGCTCAAAAGAAGGCGACCCTCGACTACAACCGTCGCGAATTGGATCGGCAACAGCAATTGTACGAGTCCGGTGTAAGCAGTAAGCAGGAGTACGAACTGGCTGTGCAGGCGTACGAGAACTCCAAAGCAGACTGGGAATCCTCAACTGCCGCTCGCGTAACCCAGCAGCGCCAATTGGCGTATTACAACCTGACTGCCCCGTTCGATGGGATCGTCGGGGACATCCCGGTCCACCTCGGTGATTATGTTTCGCAGCAGACACTGTTGACGACGATTGACGAGAACGCTGAGTTAGAAGCCTATATTTACATTCCAACGGAGCGAGCAGGCGATATCCGCATGAACCTGCCGGTTCAGATTGTTACGAGCAGAGGTGAGTTGATTGAAAGCACGAAGATCAATTTCATTTCTCAACAAGTGGACAACTCGATTCAGGGTATTCTGGTGAAGGCTCCAATTCACGCTTCGCTCGACAAGTTCCGGAATGCGCAGCTGGTCAAGGCGCGAGTGGTGTGGAGCAGCGCTCCGGCGCCTACGGTTCCGGTCTTGGCGGTCACGCGCATTGGCGGCCAGTCGTTTGTTTACGTCGCCACTCAAGCAGACAACGGCACCGTCGCCAAGCAGCGCGCGGTCAGCCTGGGCGATACGATCGGCAACCAGTACGCTGTCACCGGCGGCCTGAAGCCTGGGGAAAAGGTTATTACCTCCGGTATCCAGTTCCTGATCGACGGTTCGCCCGTGCAACCGATCAGCTAAGCCGATCCATTTCAGAAAGTAATCCAAGCTTCGGCGCTCGCCGCCAGCAAGAAGAGGACGTGCAGACTTGGTTGATTTTTTCATTAAGCGGCCAATTTTTGCCACAGTCTGTGCCCTGCTGATTATTCTTGCGGGCGCAGTGTGCATTCCCACTCTGCCCATCTCGCTCTATCCGAACTTGTCGCCACCGCAAGTTACGGTCACCAGCAATTACGTGGGCGCAAACGCCGCGGTGGTCGAGTCTGCGGTTACGATCCCGCTAGAGCAGCAGATCAACGGCGTCGAGGGCATGCACTACATAACCTCGACCAGTTCGAATGACGGCACCAGCGCGATCAACGTAACTTTCCGCACTGGATACGATCTGAACATCGCAGCAGTCGATGTGCAGAACCGCGTGGCCACAGCGCAGGGCCGCCTGCCGCAGGAAATCAAGAACACCGGCGTGACCATCACGAAGGCCAATCCGAACTTCGTGTTTGCTGCTGGATTCTTCTCGCCCGACAACAGCCTTTCGAACCAATACATCTCCAACTACCTGGATGTTTACGTTAAAGACGCGCTGAAGCGCATTCCGGGTGTGGGCGATGTTGTCATCTTCGGAGAGCGCAAGTATGCCATGCGCATTTGGCTCGACCCGACGAAATTAGCCGCCCGCCAACTAACGGCAGCTGATGTGGTCTCTGCCCTCCAGGAACAGAACGTCGAAATACCCGCGGGACAATTGGGACGTCCGCCGGCCGATCCGAAGCAGGACTTCCAGGTCACGCTGCGTGTCGTGGGGCGGTTGTCGGAGCCCAAGGAATTCGAAAACATTATTCTCAAGAACACGCGCAACGGGATTGTGCAACTCAAGGATGTTGGACGGGCGGAGATCGGAGCCGAAAGCTACGACACGAATCTCTTGTATAGCGGACACGAAGCGGTTGGCGTCGGCGTGCAGCAGCTCTCGAACGCCAACGCGCTGGATGTAGACAAAGCCGCAAAAGCTGCGCTGCTGGAGTTATCTAAATCGTTCCCCCCTGGAATTAAGTACGTAGTCGCTTTCGACACCACGACGGTAGTCGGCGACTCAGTCAAAGAAGTCATCACGACGCTTGAAGAAGCGGTCGTCATCGTCATTATCGTAATCTTCTTCTTCCTGCTCGACTGGCGCGCCACGATTATTCCGGCAGTTACCATTCCGGTCTCGCTGATTGGCACTTTTGCTTTTATTAAGATCTTTGATTTCTCGATCAATTCCCTTACGCTTTTTGGAATTACTCTCGCGACCGGATTGGTGGTCGATGACGCCATCGTGGTCATCGAAAACGCTCAGCGGCATATCGATCAAGACAACACCGATCCACATACGGCCACCTCGGCAGCCATGGCGGAAGTTTCAAGCGCCGTCATCGCGACTTCGCTGGTCCTGATTTCCGTGTTTGTGCCGGTCTCTTTCTTCCCCGGCACCACCGGAATTCTCTATCGCCAATTCTCGCTGACGATCGCATTCTCGATCGCGATTTCGCTCTTTAACGCGCTTACTCTTTCTCCCGCTCTGGCGGCTCTCTTGCTGCGCGGCGAAGAAAGCAAGTATTCGCTCCTCGAATGGACGCGTATCGGATGGCTCTCGAGCGGTTATAGCAAGCTCGCACACGGCATAGACGCGGCAATCCGGGGCTTGGCCAACGGGTATGGCAAAGCCATTTGCCAAGTATTAAAGGTTCGGTACGTCATGGTCGTGTTGTTCCTGGCCGGCCTGGGCGCTACGGGATACATGTACGTTCACGTTCCCACCGGATTTGTGCCACAAGAAGACCAGAATTATTTCATCGTGGTTGTGCAGGCTCCGCAGGGAGCCTCACTCGCTTACACAACAAACGTCGCGAAGGAAGCGGAAAAGATTCTGCGAGCCGACCCGGATGTCTTCGGTACGTTCGCAGTTCCTGGCTTTTCACTCACCGGCGGGAGTTCATCGAACTACGGTTTGATCTTCGCGCCGCTGAAGCCGATCGACGATCGCAAAGGCAAAGGGCACGCAGCCAGCGATATCGTGGCGCGCGTTTCGCCAAAGCTTTTCGGCGTTCCGGGGGCGATCGTGGTGGCGTTTGAACCTCCGGCCATTCAAGGTATCGGAAGCTTCGGTGGTTTCCAATTCGAACTGCAAGATCTCGGTCGCAACACGCTGCAGGATATCGATACAGTTGCGCACAAGATCGTCACCGCCAGTTATCAGCGCCCCGACCTGCGCGGATTGTTTACCAGCTTTACGGCGAACGATCCGCAACAGCTGGTGCAGATTGATCGCGAAAAGGCAAAAGCCATCGGCGTCCCGATCAATCAGGTCGCGCAGGCGCTCGGCGTATATATGGGTTCGCAGTACGTGAATGATTTCGACTTCAACAATCGCTCATACCGCGTCTACGTGCAGGCTGATCAGCCATTCCGCATGAATTCGCGGGACTTGCGACAGTACTACGTGCGTTCTGATACCAACGGACTGGTGCCGCTGGGAAACATCGTTACATTGAAGGAGACTTCGGGGCCGCAGGTGATCAATCACTATAATCTGTTCCGCTCCGCGGAAATCGATGGCGCTGCCGCTCCAGGATATAGTTCGAGCCAAGGCCTAACGGCAATGGAGGACCTCGCGAAGCAAAACATGTTGCAAGGCATGTCTTTCCAGTGGACCGGGCTGGCTCTCGAGGAAGTGGAAGCTGGGGGCAAGGCAATCCTCATCTTCGCCCTCGGCATTTTGGTGGTCTACCTCACGCTCAGCGCACAGTACGAAAGCTTCGCCCTGCCCTTCATTATTCTGCTGGCCGTGCCCACGGCAGTGTTGGGAGCACTGCTTTTCATCTCCATGCGTGGAATGGTGGACGATGTTTATGTGCAAATCGGTCTGGTCATGTTGATCGGGCTCTCCGCGAAAAACTCGATTCTGATTGTGGAGTTCGCCGAGCAGTTGCTCGCTCAGGGTCAGACGATCACGAACGCAGCGATTCAAGCGGCCGAATTGCGATTGCGACCAATACTAATGACGTCTTTCGCGTTTATTCTCGGGGTCCTGCCACTTTACTTTGCAACTGGCGCGGGCATGCTGGGACGGCACTCGGTTGGAACCGCCATCGTCGGCGGGATGTTGTTTTCTACCGTCTTGAATCTGTTCTTCATCCCCGTGCTATACGTGATTCTCAAAACGTTGCTGACGTCATTGTCTGGCAAGAAAGTAGAAGAGACAAAGGAGCTAGTGAGCGCTTCGTAAAGGTTGATGAATGTTTGAGAGCATTCTTTGCCAGGTGACCGAGTACGATCCCGAAGTGCTCGATTCGCTTATCGAGCTAGCGGTCGAGATCGCTCGCGAAGGGCGAGAGGGAAGACGCATCGGCACTCTGTTCACGCTGGGAGACGAGCAGGCTGTCCTCGCAAAGTCCAGATCGTTGATTCTTGACCCGCTCATGGGGCATCCGGAGTTGTCGCGTCATGTGAGTGATCTTAATCTTCGTGGGACGATCAAGGAATTGGCGCAACTGGATGGAGGCTTCGTAGTCAGTCGCAGCGGAATCTTTCTTTCTGCCTGCCGTTACCTCGACGCGGTAGTCTCGAACGCAGAGGTGCCGTTGGGCCTCGGCAGCCGTCACATCGCGGCCGCAAACATGAGTGCTGTGACCAACGCTGTGACTATTGTGGTTTCCGAGAGCTCGGTGGTTCGACTCTTCTGCCACGGCAAACTGGTCGGGGAAATCCTGCCAGAACTTTGGATGATCGATCACGCCACTTATCTTCGCGGGTCGCTGCAGAGACAAAAAGTTGGCGATGTGACGGTGCTTACGCCCAACCTGCACTGACGAATCGCCGATCGCCCAGCCATCACGGACTTGAGGTAAAGCTGTGGCTTTCGTATCAATCACTCGTCTTCGCGTGCGCTCGTGGCTGTACCTTCCAATGTTCGCTCTGTACGCTCTTAAGTCAGCTCGCGAGGCCGCGAGGGCAGACGGGAATCTGACGACCCAGCTGTTGCGCGATCGTCATAACACTTTTTGGACCGGCACTGTTTGGACGAGCGACGCCGCGATGAAACGCTTCATGCTTGCCGGCGCGCATCGCAAGGCGATGAACAAGCTCTCGCATTGGTGTGACGAAGCCGCACTCGTTCATTGGACCCAGGAGAGGGCCGAACTGTCCACTTGGCAGGAAGCTTGGACGCGTCTGCAGTGCGAGGGAAGGCCATCGAAAGTGACTCATCCGTCACCAACTCACATCGCCCATCGGTTTCCCGAGCCACGGGTCCGGCCTGTTGATGGACTGCGTTTCAAGTAAAGCTGCGACAGCCGCTCTTATTCCGTTCCGTCCATTGTTTCCCTAGCATGAACTTTTTTCATACCTCAAGCGGCACCTTTACGGACGGAGCAACTGGCCGGGCATTCCTCTCATCGTAACGGCTGGTCTTATGCTTGGAGGATATTTATGACCCGTGCAAGTGCCGTTCTAAGCTTGGTTCTATGCTTGGTTCTATTTGCGACAGCCGCATTCGCCAACGATGCCACAAAGGAGCTGGACAGCGCTGCGGTCGTGATCCGCAACATGACAGCATCCCATCAGATTCCGTCCTCCGTACTAGCGAATGCCGAGTGCGTCACCATCGTACCGGCGATGGCTAAGGCAGCCATTGTGGTTGGCGGCAAACATGGAGATGGGGTGGTGAGCTGCCGCACGTCGACAGGTTGGAGCGCGCCCGCTTTTGTAACGATCACAGGGGGAAGCGTAGGGTTGCAAGCCGGCTTGGAACACCAGGATCTGGTTCTACTAATGAACAAGCAGGGAGAACAGGAGCTAGGCCAGGGACAATGGAATCTGGGAGCAGAAGCCGTGGCAGCGGGGCCAATGACGCCGGGCACCGGTGGACCAGAAAGCAATGGATGGAAAACGCCGGTGCTCGTGTACACGTCGTCGAGTGGTGCCTTCGCGGGCGCGAGTCTTGAAGGTTCAAAGATCAGCATCGATGAGGCGACCACCCGCGCGCTGTACGGACCGAACGCCAGTCTGCAGTCGATATTGAACGGAGGAGTGCAATCGCCGGGATCGGCGGAGGCATTTCTGGCGACATTGCATCAGGTCGCAGCTCGACAGTAGACGCGCCCGGTTTTTAGGAATCGCCCTCGTCTAGGCCGCTGTTGCGAAGCCACCGTGTATCTCAAGGCAAGTCTTCAACGCGCGCAGAGCATAGAGCGCGTCGTCCAGTGCTTCTTCCTCTTGAATATTGTCTCCCGAAGCCTTGAACAATTCTCTTGCGCGTTCCAAAATTACGCGCTCCGCATCCGCGATACGCGCAGATATTCTGTCGTTCTGCGGTTCCATCAAAGCGGCAACATACAACTCTCGCCAGCCCCAGGCTCGCAAGGGCAGATTTGCAGAAGTGGCCATTTATGTCCTCCGCCTGCGTATAAGGAATACGCCTAGACTCTCACGGTTTACTAGACGCTCGCGCTACCCGCAATACAGTCAATCCTGTAGGCTGATAGAAAAAACGCCCAGCCGTAGAGGCTGGGCTTGTGCAAGGTTGGGATTACCGGTCGGACTAATGGGATCCGCCGTTATTACACGTCTTGGAGATGTGTTTAACGGAACTGACGTCGATCGCTTGCTGGGAAGCGCTGGTTTGTCCCATCGCGCTGCTGGATCCGTCACTAGGCGATGCGGAAGTCGACATCGTGCCGGTGATTTTGACCGTGTGACCGACGTGCTCGCTCAGCTTTGAAGTATCCCCGGTCAGCGCAATGTTGTTACCCTTGCTGTCCGTCAGCGTGTAGTTCCCATTGTTACTGCTCAAGCAGCCCTCGACAGTGGTACTGCTGCCGCTGCTGTTGGCCTGACTGGACCCGCCTTGACTAGGATTGTTCTGTGCGGCGGCCCAGCACGTGCCGAACAGTAGCACCGAAAGTATTAACAGATATCGCATATGGAACCTCCTAATTCGTGTCAAATGTCTATGGTTAATGGGCCCTGACTCTTTACTCTCGAAGTCTCAGGCATCTGACGGAAGGACGCAATACAGCCTTTACCGGAGATCTGGATTTGTTCATAGTTCTGCGGATCTCACGAGCCCAGGTCGCACCGGCATATCCTGCGCAGTCAGGGCGCTTCAGCTCTAACTTCGTGCTTTAGATTTTCTTCTCTGCCCGATCTTTTTCGATAGCAAGGACTTGGCCTTTTCGAGTTCTGCCCGTCGTGATGCGCTGAGCCCACGTCCCGCCCGGTTTATGAAGTAGGTCAGCATCCGCATCCCCGAGCCTGGACCTTTCGGGGAGACCTTCTTCGAAGCCAGCGTCCTGGCGATTGTGCTTGCGCTTTTGGTGAACAATCCCTGGGGTGGATGAGTGGAATCCGTCTTCACGCCTGCCAGCCATTTGTTTTTCCCGTTCGTCATTAGAGTCCCTTTCGAAGTGTCCCGGCTAGCTCGTGAGACTTAGAATGAGTATGGCTCTTAGTAATGTTTGAAATACTGCACCGCGCGTTCGTGAGCTTCTGCAGCTTTCTTCGTACCGAATGTGCCAAGGTTGCGGCGGCGTCGAGTTTTCGGATCCTTCTTTCGCGAGTACAAACGGTATTGGCCGGATTTTAGTTTTCGAATCATTGCATGCCTCGGTAAGCTTCGATGCCAGGCGCGGGCAAGGGTTGACCACCGCGAAAGCTCCGCATACCGCCGAACTGCCTTGTGGTTTTAAGTGAACTCGTGTTATGAAAGAGCGGAGAAGTCGAGCCAGTAGAAGAAAGGATGGCAAACCATGGAGGCTGTGAGCGGGGTATTTCGTTCAAGATCGGATGCAGAACACGCGATGGCTGAAATGCGTTCAATCGGCTTGGGAGATCACCAGATCACGCTGTTGACGCCAGGAAGAGCCGACGCGCAATTCCAATCGGTTCCCGCTGATGCCACGGAGCAACCGGGCATCGGGAAAGCGATTGGCGCTGTGGTCGGTGCTTCTGCTGGGCTATCGGGAGCCGCCTTACTCATAGCCGCTGTCATACCTGGCGTCGGACCGATTACCGCGATGGGGCTATTAGGGGAATTGATCCTGGGTGCAGCCGGAGCAGGTATTGGCGCTGCTGCCGGCGGAAAGCTGGAGAATTCCATGACCGAGGGGCTGCCGGAGGACGAATTGTTTGTCTACGAAGATGCTCTCCGCAAAGGCCGCAGTGTGGTGATTGCGCTCGCCGACGAAACCAAGGCATCGCTCTTCCGCGAATTGCTGAAGGCCGAAGGCGCGGAAGAGGTAGACGCTGCCCGCGAACAATGGTGGATCGGCCTGCGTGATGCCGAGCACGAGCATTATTCGACTCTTGGCAAGAACTTTAGCGAAGACGAAAAGTTCTATCGACTGGGTTTCGAGTCTGCGTTGCGCGCTCGGACGCGTTGTAAGGAATACGATCAAGTCATGGGCGAGATGAACGCGCAAATCGAAGACCTTGAGAGTCAACATCCAGGGGTAAACGTGGCTGAACCCTTCACGCGAGGGTACGAACGCGGCCGCGACTATTATCAGCAGCTATGCAGCGAATCGAGAGCCGCGTAGGTGAGGAAGGCGCGGTTTTAGCATTATCCTTCGATCTATTGACGCTGAAAAATGTGGCTCTTCGCGGGCAAGGCATAAGGCTGAAGAGCCTGCTCGTATAAAACCGCAAATTGCTTCAACACGAGGTCGTTCCTTTCGGCTACGGCAAGCGGCTTGCGTGATTACAGAATCTATTCGATTCCCTCCCATTCACTCGCAATTTAGGTTTGGCGTAGGAGGTGCTTATGCCTGAAAAGGAAACCATCGAACGTGCTCAGGAAGACGCTCGTGAAGGTAAGCCGCCCAGCACGCAAGCGGGAGAATTTGTGCGAGAGGAGATGCACCATGTGCGCGAGGGCAAACATGGTGCGAGTTCGACTAAGCAGGCTATTGCGATAGGCCTATCGAAGGCGCGGCGTGCAGGCGTGAAGCTGCAAGCGCCACGCACCGGCAAGACCTCAGCGAAAACCAGGAGACAGGCCAGCCGCGATTATCGAAAAGGGCAGAGTCAATCCGCCAGTAAGCCGTCGGCAAGGCGTTCTCACGCGACAAGCGCGGCTCTGAAGAGGAAAGGTCATAGCGCGGCTTCACGGCAATCGTTGGCTAAGCAAGCGCATGCCAGTGCGAAGAAACGTGGACCGGCCGCGCGCCATCTTTCTGCCATAAAGGCCGTCCGCACCAAGGGAAAAACCGGCCGCAGTCAGGCAGCGCATAAGGCCGCCAAGACGCGTGCGACAGGTAATCGTAATGCTGCGCAGTCGTCTTTATGAATTAGGGGCGCTGGTGGATCACGAAAGCCATCTGGGAAAATATGAGAGCTATAGACGCATGGGTCGGTGCACGAAGGTTATAACTTCCGCGAAGGACGGTTAGCCAAGCAAACAAAGTGCGACTGGGAATTCCGCCAGGATCTTTGAGACAGCAATCTTGGTGTGTCCATCGGATGTTTGATGGTCGAGGACTTGCCCTGTGAATGCGTTCTGATATTTCTTGGAACAGTCGCAGGATGGGATCAGAACTTGGGTGTCTTCCCAAATTTGGGGGCCGGTTGGCGGAAGATTAATGTCATTCGACAAACCAGCGACCAGGCGGGGAACAACAACCATCACGTTGCCGCTTTCGGCCTTCCTGACGAACGCGATGACGTGGTCGGCTTTCGCACCTTCAACGGCCAGTGGCAGGTATTCGCCTTTGTCGAAAAGATCAGGCTGCTGTCGACGCAAGCACAGAGTTCTCCAAATCAAGAACAACTTGATTCGACCGTCTTCTGGAGTTTCGAGTAATCGGCCTATTGTCTTGGCGCGGTCATTCCACGATTCGCGCATCCGGTTGAACATCTCTTGCCGACTGGCGTAGTCGACGGGACGCCGGTTGTCCGGGTCGACCAAGCTGAAATCCCACAACTCACTGCCTTGATAAATGTCGGGTACGCCCGGGCAAGTGAGCTTGAGAAGCGTCTGGGCGAGACTGTTCCACATGCCAATGCGGGCGATGCGTTGTTGGAAGGGCGCGAAATCGTTCAGGAAGCGGTTCTGAGCACCACGCGTAAGTAACGCCCTGACGAACGATGAGACTGCAGTTTCGTATTCCGTGTTTCGATTGATCCAGCTGCTATTCTGTTTTGCCTCGCGGGTCGCTTTCAGCATGTAGTTTTCTATGCGCTCGCAGAAAGTCTGCCAGTGTGTTTCGTCGAGAGACTGCAATGGCCACGCTCCAAGCAAAGTTTGATAGAGCAAGTATTCATCATTCGGCGAGGGAGCAGGCCGGCCGTTGACGATGCGTTTATAGTTGCGATTGAAGCGCTTCCACTCGCGAACCCGAATTCTCCACAATCCCGATAGTTCGGAGAGCACATTGATTCGGGCACGCACGTCCTCGGCGCGTTTCGAATCATGGGTGCTGGTCGTCAGCATGGTGTGAGGCCAACAGCGCAGCCGATCCTGGTTTGCGAGATGAAGCTCAGGCGTTGTAGTCCCGAAGCGGTGAAGATCGCTTCCGACCTCATTCAAAGAGACGAGGCGGTTATAGCGGTAAAACGCAGTGTCTTCCAGGCCCTTGGCCATTACTGGACCGGTGAACTGCTGAAATTTCATGGCGAAAGTTGTCACTGCGTTCCGGTAGGCGGGATCCTGCCCCTCGGCGATGCAGGTCAGAAGCACTTCGCTCACGAAATCGAAGATGCTGGTATCGGCAGCGGGACTTCTCCACTTGGCCGAAGCGATCGCGCTGCGGATATAGCGAACGTCCTTGTCTGAAGCCCCGGCAGCGGTGACGTAGGTGCGATACACCGGGAAGCAGGCGACGACTTCCGCCAGCGCATCGCGCAGACTGTTGAGCGTAAAGTCACAGGTACGCCGTTTCGACAGAGCGATACGAGTGAGTTGGTTGGCCAGCACATTCAGTTCGCTGGCCAGCGCAACCCGCATGATCAGCATCCGGCAAGCATGGCCGAGGTCATCGACATCGATCTCGTCATCGACAAAGTTTCGATAAATGCGCTCCATCGGCAAGGCAGCCGCGGAATAAACAAACACACCGTTGACCAGATTCGCGAAGTCGTACCCCGTGGTGCCGCACACCGGCCACTCGTCCGGCAATCGTTCCGCGCCTGAGAGGATTTTCTCGATGACCACATAGTGCGATTCGTTCCCGGAAGTATTCGTCGCGTCCGCGATGCCGCGATTGAGGCGGTCGAAGTATCGATGAGGATCGTAAAGGCCGTCCGGGTGATCGATGCGCAAGCCATTCACCTTGTCGTCGGCCATCAGACCGAAAACCAGTCGATGGGTCGCTTCGAAGACAGCTTCGTTCTCCATGCAAATACCCGCGAGATCGTTGGAGTCAAAAAAACGCCGGTAGTTAATGTCGTCCGAGGCTACCCTCCAGTTGGCCAACCGGAAAGCTTGCGCTTTGATGAGCTCGTGGAGTTCCTCGAAGCTCGCGGGATCGGTAGGCGTGCCGTTTAACAGGTCGACGGCTGCTCGGATGCAATCCACGATTTCGACGGAGCGCGCGCACAATTCTGTCAGTCGCCGCTTATGGATTTCCTTGTCACGATTGCGCTCGGCAATGCGCTCGGCGCTGATCTCATACCTTGCAGGCAAATGGCTGAAGGCGGTGATCAGACTCTGAAACTCCAGCAGCTCAGGATTCTGATCGCCGAGTTTCGCCGCTAGCTTGTCGGTGCAATGCTGGAGAATGCGGGGATACTCGCGAGGATCTACGGGAAAACGATGATCGTGATATGAGACATCGAATTCACCTCGCTCGGGGCGAAATGCGAGTTTCAATTCGCCACTCTCCAGGACGACTCCGTAGTGATCGTGAAGCACCGGAACGAGAACTTTTCCGTAGAGTTCGTCTTTTGTCGGATGCCAATCAATGTCGAAAAAACTGGCGTAGACGGACGATTCGCCGTTCTCGAGAACATCCAGCCACCACGTATTGTCACTGCCCATCACTCCCATGTGGTTAGGGACGATGTCGAGTATCAATCCCATGCTGTGTTCATGAAGAGCGCCGACGAAGCGGTCGAAGTCTTCAGGGCTGCCGATTTCGGGGTTCAGCGAATTGTGATCGACGATGTCGTATCCGTGCATACTGCCTGGACGCGCCTTTAAGCACGGAGAAACATAGCAGTGGCTGATGCCGAGCGCGGAAAGGTACGGAACGATCGCGGTCGCCTGCACGAAAGTGAAATCGCGATTGAGTTGCAGGCGATAGGTCGCGCGCGGGATGGGCGAGCATTGTTTCATTTTAGAAGCCATACCACCGACCAAGTCGGCAGCGTTCCTCGAGTGATCGCGTCGGCGCTCAATTCGTCACTGGCATAGATCACATTCGAAGCCGAGTAAGGTACGCCCGAGAGCCTGCCAGTTCCAAGATTGGCCATCAGAATAAGTTCTTCCGTGTACCGTGGAAATGTCCAACGCACGGTGAGGTCTTGATCAACGTCGACTTCATAGTTTGCATCAAGGGAGCACCCGGTAAAAAGGCGGGGGACGATGTACTTGCGTCGCAGGTTCAACAGAGTTCGATAGAAATGCAGCCAGTCGCGATGGCCCGGTTTCTCGAGTTCGCTCCAATCGAGGTGCGATGTCTCGAATGTTGAGAGCGCGTTAGGATCGGGGATGCGCTCCCGTTGGCCGGGGTCAGTGAACCTGGCAAAACGAGCAAATTCATTTCGTCGTCCCTCTGTTACAGCCGCCGCGAGGTTCTTCTCGAAGTCGCAGAAAAACAGAAACGGCGTCGCAGCCCCAAACTCTTCACCCATAAAAAGCAACGGTGGCGAAGGCGCGAGCAGGAGAATCGCCATTGCTGCGCGTACAGCGCGAGGATCCGCGATGGCAGCGATTCGCTCCCCGAATGCACGGTTTCCGATCTGATCATGATTCTGAAGGAAAGAAACAAACGCGCTGAGTGGCAGGCCCTCAGTAGGCTCGCCGCGTGTTTCGCCATTCCGATGAAGAGAAACCTCACCCTGATATGCAAACCCTTCAGTCAAGCAGCGGCCTAATTGTTCGAGAGGACGTTCGGAATAGTCTATGTAATAGCCATCGCGTTCACCAGTGATCAGCACGTGCAGGGCGTGGTGGACGTCGTCATTCCACTGGGCGGTGTACCACTTCGGCCGGCAGTGCTCTCCACGCTGAAGGTAACGGGCCTGATTGCTGTCGTTTTCCAGGATGAGGTGTACGTGGCGGTCGGGCTCGATCGTGCGCCTGACCGCATCGGCCAACTCGGTGAGGATGTCGGGCGTGGAGTCGTCGATGATGGCGTGAACTGCGTCCAGACGCAGACCATCAAAGTGATACTCGGTCAGCCAATAGAGCGCATTGTGGATGAAGAAATCACGGACGATTCGGCTTTCTGGGCCGTCAAAATTGATGCCGTCTCCCCAAGGAGTGCGATGCCGGTCGGTAAAGAATTGTGGCGCGTAGGACCTAAGATAATTTCCTTCGGGCCCAAAATGGTTGTAGACGACATCCAGCAGAACCATGATTCCGCGCTCATGTGCGCCTTGAACCATCTCTTTGAGATCTTCGGGCCGACCGTAAATACTATCGGGAGCAAATAGAAAGACGCCGTCGTAACCCCAATTGCGCCGCCCCGGGAAGTCCGCAACCGGCATCAACTCGACAGCGGTAATTCCAAGGTCGGCGAGATAGTCGAGCCGCTCGCGCACGGCGGAAAACATTCCGGCTGACGTGAAAGCTCCGACATGCAGCTCATAGATAACAGCTTCTTCCCATCGGCGGCCGTGCCAACCGCTATCGCTCCAATCAAAGGCATCGGGGTCGACCACTTCGCTCGGCCCATGCACATCTCGTGGCTGGAAGCGGGAAGCAGGATCGGGTACGTCCTGCGCGCCATTGATCCGGAAACGGTACTGACTTCCAGGTCTGGCCACATTGGTGACGAGTTCGAACCAACCTTTATCGCAAGGTTCGAGGGGAATCTGCACGGAGCCGTTGCCCCCCGCGAGGCAAACCTCAACCTGATGCGCGGCGGGCGCCCACAAGCGAAAGCGTACGCTTGCATCGTCAAGGCATTCGGCGCCAAACGGCATGTTATAGCGGCGCTTCACTCGACTCTTCCTTTTTGCCGTTTCCGCGTCGTTCCAGTAACACAACCATAGACCGTGCCTGCAGAGGATAGGGTGCGCTGCCGTCGTAGGTTTCGAGGGAGCGCAAACCCGCTTCTCGAGAGGTGTCCATCCATGCGGTCCAGCGGGTGCCAGCACGGAAGGACGGCAAGGCGAACTGCACGTCTTCGTGATAAGCGTTGAGAAGAACGAGGAAGTTTTCGTCGCCGAGTTTGCGGCCGCGCTCATCAGTTTCATCTAGCCCTTGACCCGAGAGAAACATTCCCAAACAGTGCAGCGAGCCGTCACGCCACTCTTCCTCGCTAATCTCTTTGCCACTGGGATTAAGCCACAGCACATCCTTGACGTTTGCGCCTTTAATCGGACGGCCTTGAAAAAATCTTTTCCGGCGGAACACGGGATGCCGCTTGCGCAAATTAATCATTCGCTGAACGAACGCCAGCAAGTCACGATCCTGTGGCTGCAGATTCCAATTCAGCCAGCTGATCGAATTATCCTGGCAGTAGGCGTTGTTGTTTCCCATCTGCGTGTGCCCGATTGCATCTCCGGCGTACATCATCGGCACGCCTTGGGACAAAAGCAGCGTTGCGAGCAGATTCCGCTTTTGCTTGGCGCGAAGCGCCTGAATATTCGGATCCTCGGTGGGACCTTCGACACCGCAATTCCAGCTGCGATTGTCGTTGTTGCCGTCGCGATTGCCTTCGCCATTGGCTTCGTTGTGCTTCTCGTTGTAGCTGACCAGATCCTGCAGCGTGAATCCGTCATGCGCAGTAATAAAATTAACGCTGGCATAGGGACGGCGCCCGCTGTGGGCGTAGAGATCGCTGGAACCGGTGATGCGATAAGCCAAATCTCCTACAACTCCTCCGTCGCCTTTCCAATAAGAGCGCACCGTATTCCGATAGCGATCGTTCCATTCCGCCCAGCCCACAGGGAAGTTTCCGACCTGATAGCCTCCTTCGCCGAGGTCCCAGGGTTCGGCAATCAGCTTTACCTGGGAGAGCACAGGATCCTGATGGATGATGTCGAGGAATGCGCCCAGGCGATCAACTTCGTGAAGTTCGCGGGCGAGAGTGGCGGCGAGGTCGAAGCGGAAGCCGTCCACATGCATATCGAGAACCCAGTAGCGCAAGCTATCCATGATCAGCTGCAGTACCCGCGGATGCCGCATGTTCAACGTGTTTCCGGTGCCCGTGTAATCTGTGTAGTACCGCGGATTGTCGGGCACAAGGCGGTAGTACGCGCTGTTGTCGATGCCCTTTAGCGAGAGTGTTGGTCCAAGGTGATTGCCCTCGGCGGTGTGGTTGTAGACGACATCGAGAATCACTTCCAGACCTGCTGAATGCAGGGTCTTCACCATAGTCTTGAATTCGCGGATGGAGTGAGTTGCCATATACCTTGGCTCGAGCGCAAGAAATCCAATGGAGTTATAGCCCCAATAGTTCCGCAGACCGCGCTCCACAAGTTGGCGGTCATCTACGAAAGCATGGACGGGCATGAGTTCGACCGAAGTTACTCCTAGGCGCGTGAGATATTCGATGACGGGAGCTGTGGCCAAACCTGCATAGGTCCCGCGCAACTGGGCGGGAACATCAGGGTGGCACATCGTGAATCCCTTTACGTGGAGCTCGTAGATCAGGGTCTCGTGCCAAGGGATCCGGGGTGGGGCATCCGCTCCCCAGGTGAAAGCGGAGTCGATTACTCGGTTCTTCGGCATTCCGGCAGCATCGTCGCGCCGATCGAAAGACAGATCCTCTTGCTTGTGTCCAACCCGGTACCCGAAGTGAGAGTCACTCCAACGGATCGCTCCCTGAATTTGTTTCCCATACGGATCAAGCAAAAGTTTGTGATGATTGAAACGATGACCTTGCTGCGGCGCGTATGGACCAAACACGCGATACCCATACAATTGGCCGGGACGGACCTCTGGCAGGTAACCGTGCCACACCATATCCGTTTGCTCTGGAAGCGGCACCCGGAGGATCTCACGTTTGCCGGTTATGTCGAACAGGCAAAGTTCTACTTTCTCCGCGTGCTCCGAGTAGAGCGCGAAGTTTACGCCCTCGCCGTCCCATGTGGATCCTAAAGGATAGGGGCGGCCGGGCCAGACGATGGGCTGCGGTTGAGGAGTCATTTATCTTGAGTTCCTCGTCCCATGCTCATCCGAGTTTGCAACACCAGTCTCTCAGCGAAAATCACGGAGGATCTCCTCGGCCGCACGACGCCCACTAGCAATCGCGCCATGTACGGTTCCATTGTGTCCAGTTATATCGGTGGCTTCGCCGGCAAAAAAAAGAGTATTTTCGACCGGGCTCGCCAAAGCCTGCTGCGCACCATCGGCGCCTACGCCGGCGTAACTGTAAGCCCCGCGAGAAAATGGATCGTTCTGCCAATCGTGAAAGTAAGCATCATCGAGCAGGTGCGTGAGTTCTTCAAGACTGACGTTGAGCAAGCGGCGAAGCGTTTGCAAACATCGATCAATAACAAAGGAGCGACTCCTGCCGGATAATCGCTCGGCGCAGCGGAAGGGCGCCCAGCCCGTGATAATCGGCAATTTCCCGGGCATGGTCGTCCACCAAGTGGGAAGCCAGTCATCGTCAGAAAACAGAAAGCTCATTTCGGAAAGAGTATCGCCTTCATTGCTCGGTGCGGAAATTGTGTCCCAGAAGCGATGATGAAAGCGAAGAGTCACGCGGATGACTTTGCCCATCTCTAGCTTCTTGAACGCTTCCAATTTCTTGCGAGGCAATTCCGGAGTGAACCGTACGGCGCCGTCATCTTCTGCCGGAGCTCGCAAGACACCCAACGGCAGTGTCACCAGCACGCGGCCAGTCGAGAACTTCTGCGAGCCACTGACCCCATGGGCCCTGATCTCCACATCGCGTTGCGTCCACTCGACCGAGTTGACCACAGTTTCGGTTTGTATGTCGACGTTGGCTGCGGTCAGTGCCCGTCGAAAAATCTCGACCAAATCCGCGTATCCGTGTTCCGAGCGGAAGGCGCGATCCCCTTCGATCTTCTCCTCCGCGCGCATCCCTTGCACGAGCCAATGAACGCCGACTCGATCGGGATCGGCCGCGTTGAAGCCAGTAACATAGGCCAGGGCCCGCTCTTTGGCCTCCCGTTGTTTGGGGTTACTTCCTGACTCCTCGCAGCACCGTCTCAAGAAGCTCAAGAACGATTCATCCGAGGAATGGTCATCCATCTTTTTGAGAATGTCGTCGACTTGAGAAAAAAAATCACAACTGGACAGCTGGCCTTTGCGGAAGCACCACGGTTCACCAGTCACTTCGGTGATGCTGACCCCATTAGCTTGCAGAGGCGTCCAGATCTCCGGGGGCAGCCCATGGATAAACTCGGCTCCCATTTCGATTGGAGCTTGGTAGACTGGATCCCGAAGCGTGAACATGCGCCCGCCGATGCGGTCACGCGCCTCGAGAATGGTGACGGAAAGACCGGCACGCGCCAGATCAGCGGCAGCGGCCAGTCCCGCCGCACCTGCGCCGACCACGATGACATCGGGCATCTTCGACATGACGGTTTGTTTCAACGGCTAAGGAATACACGATCGCCAGCTCGACGTGAATTTAATCATCCTACTCTCCTGACGGCAATTGAACATTCACAGTTTTCGGTTTGCCGTGCGGCGCCCGATGAATTTCCTGTTGCGGTGTCGGCCTTTTCTTCGGAGGCAATTCTTGAAGCTCAATCACTCTTCCAGTGCGGGCTGATTCATAAGCTGCGCGCACGATTCGTACGTCCGCAAGGCCTTCGAGGCCCGAGGGTTCCGGCTCTCTGCCCTTGAGGATGCAGTCGGAGAAATAGATCAACTCAGCGGCGAACTGGTCGCGTTTGGGGAACTTTCTGGTGGTCGTCCTACTTCCGACTCTTAGCTGATGTCTGATTGCCATCGTGTAGTCATATGCCGGATCGGCTGTGAGCAAGCCCTTCGTCCCAATCAATGTATAACGGCTGATATCAGCCGCGCCGAAACTGCAAGTGAATGTAGCCAACCGCTCCTCGGGAAAACGCAGGACCACCGATGTCATTTCGTCGACTTTCCGGAATCGCGAGTCTCCGCTATTCGCCCTGGAGGCGAAAACCGCGGTCGGCTCAGCCTGGAAAAGGTAGCGTGCTGCGTTAATACAGTACACGCCCATGTCGTAGAGCGGCCCGCCTCCCTTCTCGACCGGTTCGGTCACGCGAATGTTGTCTGCAACCACTTGCTGGGCAAATTCCGAATCGAAGATTCGAGCGTCCCCCAACTTTCCGCTTTTCGTCAAGCGTATGGCTTCGAGGTTGCCTTTTTCGAAGTGCAGGCGGTAAGCAATCATCAGCTTCGCGCCGTTTTGGTTTGAGGCCTGGATCATGGCTTCGCAATCTCGCTCGGTCACCGCCATAGGTTTTTCGCAGAGCACGTGCACCCCAGCGTTCGCGGCGCGCACTGCGTATTCCCGATGCAGATGATTGGGCAGGACGATGTACACTGCATCGACGCAGAAGAGAGCCTTCTCATAATCCTCGTAGGAGAAAACCTGTTCGAGGCCGTACTTCTCGCCTACTTTGCGACGTTTCTCCGCGTCGCCGGAAACAATCGCGATCAACTCAGAGTTGTGCGCTTTCCGAAATGCAGGGAGAACTGCGACTTGTGCAAGGTGCCCCAGTCCCACGACGGCATAGCGAATCTTTCGATTGGGTTTGCGATGGCGGCTCATGTTCTTCTTCCGTTTACGATCTCACCTTGGATGATTACCAAAGGCAAAGCGTTGTTAGCCGCGCGCGATAAGACCAGCATCTAAGCCAGCGTGACGCGTGCCGGTCTGAAGCAAGCTCTGATGGCTGCTTATAACGATGTGGTCCAGCATCACATGCTGCAGCAGGCCGCGGCACTCTCGTACTACTTCGTTCTGGCCATATTCCCAGGGCTGATTTTCCTTTCCGCGGTGATGGGTTCAATTCCGTCCCCAGATATGTTTGGACGTGTGTTGGCTGTGATGGCGCGACTGTTGCCAGCCAACACCATGCAGGTGGTGCGGTCAGTGTTGTTGGACGTGCTGGCCACGAATCACAAAGCGTGGCTGTCCTTCGGTATGCTTGGGGTGATTTGGGTGACGTCGGCCGCCTTCGACGCGACTATTGAAGCGCTCGACATTGCCTACGACGTCGAAAACAACCGTCCCTTCTGGAAGACGCGGCTTCGGGCGATCGCTCTGGGGGCAATTACTGCAGGTCTGGTTTTGTTCGCGCTGGCGGTGCTGATCGTTGGGCCGCGGTTTGGTGAATGGCTGGCGCACAGAATCTACCTCTCGCATCATCTCGTATCGCTCTGGCCTGTGTTCCATTGGACAGTCGCCATCGTCTTTATGTTAGGGGCGGTAGAACTACTGTATTTTCTCGCTCCCAATGTTAAGCAACCCTTTCGGGCAACGTTGCCCGGAGCCATCCTCGCGGTGACTTGCTGGATCGGCCTTTCGTATTTGTTAGGGTTCTATTTTCGTCACGTCGCCAACCTCAGCCGGACGTATGGAACACTGGCAGGATTCATCGCATTCATGACCTGGTGCTACTGGAATTCGTTCGCCTTGCTGGTGGGGGCTGAACTTAATTCTGAACTGGCTAAGCAAAGCGTTCAGGGCAGATTGTCCGCGAAAGAGCGATCGGGCGCGGAGGACACTCACAGTCGCGCGGCTTAAGGGCGCGCGTTGCTTCGCGTGCTCAGAACTTGGTGTGGAAACGTCCGTCTACGGAGACGCCTCCTACTTGGTCGCGTTCGACGCTGACCGACCAGCGCTTATTGATCTGATAGTCGCCCTGAACTATTTCCTGCCCCGGCTGGGAAACATCTGTCGAGAAGGTGAAAAGGAAATTCTTACTAACACGCTGCTGGATGCCGACACGAGTCGAAGGGTTCTGGCTGTTGCCACTTTGAAGTGGATCGATTTCAAGGCTGGAAAGTCCTGCCAGCTTCTGCACGCCGCCCCCAACTTGGCTAATCGCCTGAGAAGCGAGTAACGAATCAGTGCTTTGGCTGGCTGCGGCGGATTCCGCGGTAGTGTGGCCAAATGCAATCAGGTTAATGACGTCCGCCGTAGCTAGCGGCGGATCGGAAGTGTAGGAAGTTGTCAGCCTGTCGAATGGGCCGCGAAGATTCAGCGTCAAGTTGTACTGCTCGACAGTAGTAGTTACCGAGACGTTCAGCACCGGACTGGTCTCATTCGGATCGTCAAAGCTGATAATGCCTCGCTGTAGTAGATAACGGATATTGCGGTAGAACAGTTCTCCCGCGGTAAGATCGGTTCTGCCCGTAATAACTGGATTGGCGGCGGTGCCCGACACGCGAAGATTGGCGCTTCCCTCCAGGCTCACCTGCGAGCTGTTCGCGCTCAGGTTGTCCTTCGACTGTAGCGCGATTTGTAAGCGGACCGTGTCGGCCAAACCTGGCTGGGCGGGCGCGACCGCATTCCCGCCGAACTGGTTGCTGAAGGTGGTCAGATCGAAATCTGGCGTGAAGGAAAGCGCATTGATCAGGACGCGTCCGGTCAAAGTTGAGGACTGTTGTGTGCCCATCCAGGTGAGATTGGCGTCCAGCAAGCTTCTTAGACCATCGGGATATCTTAAGCGAACCGAATTTCCCTGAAGCGCAATGTCAAATTGCAGGCTGGGGCGGTAGGTGATCGATCCTCCGACCGAAATCTGACCACCTCCAACTTCTCCTGACATTTTGGAGATTTGCACGCGCTCATTGCTGACATCGAGAGTGCCGTTCAGCTTATCAACAGTGAGTGGAGCGTCTGCAGTCGACAGCGCCACATTCTGAAGACGGACTTGCCCTTGGATGGTGGGCTTTGCGGCGGATCCCGAGGCGCGAACATCCAGAGCGATGGTTCCGGAACTTTTGACTTCGGGAGCGACGATGCGAATGATGCCCATGTCGATCGACCCTTGCGCCGTGAGACTTGGGGTGGCTATGCCGGAAAGAGGGATGCTGCCCTGAATGCGCAGTGAGGTATCGGTGCCGCGAATCTCAGCGGGTTGTAGTGTGACCACCGAATGAGAATAATCCGCGCGAATCGGACCGGCCGCTCCAAGCTGCAGCGACTGGTAGCTGACCTTTAGCGTTGGGATAAAGAGATGGGCCTCGAGTTTGTTTCTGTCTTTCAGCGGACCCTTTACCGTGGCGTGAAACTCAGTTTGGCCTTGGAGGCCTTGGGGTATGCCGCTGACGTAAGTTGCCAGCAACCTTTCGAGCGGAATAGCTGAGGTGTCAATGGAAGCGTCAGTTTCATAATCGCCAGTGAGATTGACGTGGGCGCGCGCCCGGATCGAAGCTTGGGCGACCTGAGAGTCAAGAGTAAGGTCGGCTTGCTTATTCGCTACGTGGACCTCAGCCTTAACCTCGGCAATCGACTTCTGTTGCACTTCGAGCGTGGGCAATTGGAGGGCAACGTCGAGTTGAGGGTCATCGAGAGTGCCCTCGCCGTTTGCGGAGACGCTTAGGGTACCGTTCACACCCATGTTTCTCGTCTGCACTGCACGGAGCTTCTGCAGAATGATGGAAGGAGCGTCGAAACGAATCTTGTAGCCCTTGGACTTGGGTATGTACGTCACATTGGCATTGGCGGCGCCAGCGCTGGTGGCGACGTTCAGCATGGCAACGACGAAGCCATTGTCGGCATGAAACTTTAGGGACAAGATCTGAATGGGTTCAGTGTAAGCGCGGGCATTCACAATCTCGATCGAACCTGATCCTTTTGGGTCGAGTTGTGATCCTTTTATGGAGACATTCGCCGACAATGTTCCGCTAACCGGATATCGAACACCCGCTAAATGTTCAAGATCGGCCACCGACATCTGCCGGAGCGAGAGATTCGCCTGAATAGGATTGGAAGGAAAATAAAACCAATTGCGCAGGCCGATGGTTGTCGCGAAGGAAGCTTCACCGCGTTGAGCACTTATCAATGTGCCCTTCGACACAACTATCTTGGATGGATCCGCCTGAAGGAAGAGCTCGACACTCTTCCACTCGCTGCCCTGGACGCGAAGATTCTGCGCGCCGAGCTGGCCTGATATTCGGGGCTGCTGCACGGAGCCTTGCACAGCGGCGTTCAGCGTTCCAGAGCCAGAGACAAGGGGTATAGCCGTCGCTGTGGAACGGAACGATGAAACCAGCGCAACCAATTGATGCAGATCGCCGGCCGTGACTTGGATCTGCAAATTGGAGTGCTCGCTGACTGGTCCGTCGGCGGTCAGGGTAGTGGAAGAAATGCGGAGAGTTGTTTGATGGAAGGTCAAGACATTCTGTGGACCGTCATAAGTTGCATGAAGGGTGCCGTCGACAGGAATGCTCGTCGTGGCGCGAATAGAAGCACGCTTGTCAGCGCGCACGGTGAGGTCGGTGCGAGCATGAATATTGCTCACGCTGCCCGTCCAGAAGGCATTGGCTACACCTTCAAGAGTGCTCGAGATTGTAATTCCGTTCAACTCGGAGCCGCGGACAGCCCGTTGCACGGCCTGAAGTGAGAGGCCGTGCAAAGCGATCTTTACTTGTGAAGTCGGCGTTGTGTCAAAATTCCGCAGAGTAACATCGGCATCAACTCGCCCGCCAAGCAACTCCGCAGTAAGCTCGTCGGCACGCAAAGAGCCGTTTGCAAGCTGATATCTGCCTTGCAGGTGCCGAAGATCGATGCGACCGCTGGCCGCAACTGCTGATAGACTGTCACTCCGAATTTGTCCTTGCAGCGTAATACTTCGGAGCAAAGCCTGGTTACTTCCGGCCTGGTAGTGGAGTTTGCCCGTCAGCACAACATCACCCGCTGCCTTGGCCGTCGACGATATGGCAGCCAAGTCCTGCGCGTGGAGTCGAATGTCATAATCCCCCGAGACAATGGGATCGCTGTAGTTGGTAACGTCTGCATGCAACGCGACAGTCGATGAGGCAACTTTCAGCGTGGCGGATTCAACCGACAAACGTGATGGAGTAGCGCTGAATTTCGCGTTGAGGCTGTGAGTCAGGGGCGTGTACTTGCCATAGCAAATGTTGCCGTTGTCGTAGGCGACTGAACCACGGTAGCAAATCGCGGACGCATCGAACGTGATATCTGTTTTCAGATCGCGCAGGTCCGCTTCAATTGGCGTCTTGTGGTCATCGTAATTGACCTCGCCGTTAGTGAGAGCAATGTGACCGATCGCAAGGTCGAAGATATTGGCGTGGCCGCTGGACTGACTTAGCGGCGCCTCAGGAATATTGCTCTTGCCTTCGCGGTTCCTCAGCAAATTCACCACGGGATGGTCGATCAGAAGCTCACTGAGGTCAATCTTGCGATGGAGCACTGACCGGATGTTCAGTCCGACCGTCAGTTTGTCGACCTGAAAAAGAGGCGAAGCATCAGAAGGCTCATTGCCGCGCACAACTACACCGTAGAGATGGGCAGTGAGTGTCGAGAGATCAAAGTCAAGGGCGCGAATCTGAGTCCGGCCTCCTGTGGCTTCGTCGGCCTGCTCAATGATCTTACGGATTGCCAACTGGCGGAATGCGCTGCTCTTGATGTAAAAATATCCACCGAGGACGGCAATCGTGAGGGAAATAGCGAAGACCACAACCGTCCAGCCGATTATTTTATTCCACTTCATGATTGTTCCTTAAAAAGCTTGGCCTAGAGTGATGTAGTACTGAGTTGGAGTTAGGCCTGGGACTGGATTGAGATTTCGACCGATGTCTACGCGGATTGGCCCGATCGGCGTCGCATAACGCAGGCCAACTCCAACGGTGTTGGTGTAGTTGTTGACGAAGTTGTTGAAGTTGACCGCGCTGTAGACGTTGCCGCCGTCGTAGAAGAGGACCCCGCCGAGAGCCTTCATAATGCCCAGCGGGAACCGCACCTCCGAGTTCAAAATAAACAGTTGCCGGCCGCCGACTGGCACAGTCACGTTCACGCATCCGGTTAGCCCCGTGAGCACATTGCAGAAGGGAACAAGACGCTGCGGTCCGGCCTCGTCGATAGGGAAGCCGCGTAGGGAAGTACCGCCGCCGGAAAAAAACAGCTCACTGGTGGGAACAAAGCTTCCCGCAAACGACTTCACGAATCCCAACCGAACGCTGTTGGCAAAGACAACGGAACGAAATGGCTTATAAAACGCGTACTGGCTGAGAAGCCTGCCGAAATTTGCACTGGAGCCGAGCGATGTGGGCGTAATGCCGAGAGTAAGCACGCTAAGACTGCCTCGGTGCGCGTCAAGAGGCTTATCTCGGGTGTCGCGCAGTAGTGTGCCGGAAACCGTTGACAGGTGGACATTGCGGTCTTGCGGCAGAACCAGTTCCGGCACGAGCAAGTGCGACAGCACTGTTTTGTTGAAGTCATACCGAATCTGGAAGCGCGTATTGTTTTTTCGGCTGAGAAGACGTTCGAGCTGAAACGAAGCGTCGCCCAAGGTGGCGCCAAACAATGGATTCTCGGTGGTGCGCTCGGCGGACAGACTCGTGAGGGAGCTCCATTGCGAGCCGACAAAGTGAGGTTGTGCATAGGTCGAAAGGGCGCGCTGGTCAAGGCGTGAGACCAGGATCGAAGCGCTCGCAGTTTCCGCTAACCCTCGCATGTTGTGACGCTCGATTTCCACGGATCCGCGCGGACTGGCAAAAGTGGCTTGGCTCGGAGCGATCTGGTATCCGTTCAGCTCGACCGGCGGACCGCCAGGCACGGCGACCGTCCCCGTGGGGATGTTTCCTCCGCGATGGGAAACCTCGAAGCCGAATCCGTAGGTGACTTCATTCCGCTTCGCCTCGTGCACTTTAACCAGCGCTGATTCCTCGGTTTGATCGGTGATCGGCTTTCTCGGTCCAACGCTTGACCAGTCGAAAATGTTCAGGTCATACAGACGACTCTCCGCTTCCAACAACTCTCCTCTACTCATGGGGGCCTCGGTCGTAACCTTGGCAGTTTTGCGAATCAGGGAGAGCCGAGTTCGTCTCTGCCCCAGATAAATCACGTCGCCCACGCGGACCATCTGATGTTCGTCGATGGCGTAAGTCACGTCCACGCGATGAGGGTCGCTCGGGTTACGCTTCACTGTGGCCTTAACCTCAACATTGAGGTAGCCGCGATTTAGATACGTAGCGGAAATACGATTCCGATCGTCAGCAAGTTGTCGTGGAGAAAACCCCGCGCCGGATCGCAGCTGGAAACCCGCAGGAGCAAGCTGTCCAGCAGGAATGTTGTCATTGCCCGTGACTTCTACGTTGCTTACCAGAGTTTGAGCGCCTTCTTCAATTTTGAAAACCGCGTCGATCTTGGATTCGTGATCGAGAGATTGGGAACTGACCTTCGCCTCCTCATATCCTCGGTCACGATAAAGGGCCTCCAGGTTGGTGGCGCTCTGGTGCAAGAGTTTCTGACTCAGACTGCCGTGCCACCAGAGATGCGATTTCTTTACCACGACCGCCGCGAGCAGGTCTTTTTCTGAGATGGCATGATTCCCCTGAAACTCGATCCGCTCGACTCTGTACTTGCTCCCTTTGTCGATTTCATAGACCAGAAGAATTCGGTCAGGATGTTGCTGAAAGGTAGTCGTGACCTGGACCTTGAAATAACCTTTTTTCTGGAAGTAGTCGGTAAGATTTTGCTGACCTTCCTCAACCAGATCGTGATCGATGGCTCCTTCTGAGTAGATGGGGATCAATTTCTTCATCTCCCGTCCCGACATGAATGGAAGCGCGGAGGGGCGTGCTCCAGTCGCGCGCACAGTGACCACCGGTCCCAGATCCACTTTGAACGACACATCCACCCGATTAGTCTCAGCGTGGTACTGCGGCGGAATCTCTTCAACATGGCTGGCCAGACGGTGCTGTTGCGCAAGAGTCCTTCGAATCGCGGCCAGGGCTGCGGTGATCCGTTCCCGGCTGTAAGGCTTCCCGGGCTTGAGAAGTCCGCCAGTAAAGCGCGTCCGCAGCGAGCGGAGCGAATGCAGCAGGCGCACGTTTTCAGCTGGTTCCGTGCCCTGAATGGTTACATCCGCTACACGCGCCTGCTTCCCTAGCTTGGCAGAAAAAGTGAGATTGGCCAGTTGGTGAGCGTCGTCGATGTCGATATTGTTTTGGACAAGAGCCTGAAAGTATCCATTGTGTCGAAGAAAGTTTTGCAGAGCTTGTTCCGCAATCGCAACTCGAGCCTGATCGTAGGGATCTTCATCGGGCAGGTCGGCGACCTGCAGAAGGCGCGTATAGGAGAAAAGCTTTGCCGCTTCGGGGAAGTCAACCATGCCAAGGTAATAAGCGGGTTCCAGCAGAAAGTTCAAACGCAAGCCAGAAGGGTCGGGGACGACCTGCAACTGAATCTTGGGAAATTGCCCGGTACGTTCCAGCGCCTTGATGCTGGCTTCAACGTTGGCTTGGGAGTATGGCTCGCCAACTTTCTGCACGACCAATGGACGAAAGTATTCCAAGTCGCGATGAGGATTTCCGATGAGATCGATTGCGCTTACGGTTTGCCCGTCGTAGATGGATTGGGGGCCTTGCACCGCAAGCTGCGCCCACGCCCCAGTCACAACTACGAATAGAACTACAACTAACAATCGCATAATCGACAGATTCGCTTCACATCGGATCTTCACCCACGATCCAAGTGCGACCGGGACGGTGTGTGATGCGCTGCGTCGGAGCCGAGTTGTCGGCCACTGGATTCGATTGTCACCGCTGCGAGCGGTGAGAGAGGTTGGAGGAGATGCCTGTTTGCATGAATCAGGGGAGTCAGTCTGCTTGACGGTCTTTGTGGCCAAAATCCGAACCGAAGTGGGGTTCTGACTTCGTACCGGTAACCTTGACCGGAAGCTCAGTTCCAGCCCCGTCCTTACTGAAGAAAGGATCTGCTGGTTTGAGGAGAATTGACTTCCACCCCGTCACCATATGCGAGAGTTTTGCGTCCAAGCGCGCCTTGCCATGGAAGTCGAATTGGTTTCCGTCCAGACTGTATTTCCCGGTTAGATTAACCCGGGTCCCCGGAATCTCGAACTGCAGCTCGGAAAAGTAAATGACACCATTCTCCAGATTAAATACGCCGCTCAAGTCGGAACTCACGACCTCGCTCATATTTTCTTTGGCAAGCTTTGGTTTTCCCTGGCTGCGCATGCTAAGCGTGTCGATTTTATTCTGTACTTTTTCGTTGCTGAAGTGTGCCTGCTCCACGTGGAAGCGGCCCGCCAGCTTCAGGCGATCGGAAATCACGGGATCTCCCGGGGGAAGGTCAAAGTTCGTCTGCATTCGCACTACGCCGGTCATTACTGGTGGTTCGGTTCGTACCGCTAATTTCAGCAGGTCGTCGATTCGTCCTTTGGCAATCGTGACATCGAGCTCCACGCGATGCCCATTCGGTTCTCTCATCCGCACCACCGAACCGCTCGCCACCAGCCAGGTATCCAGGATTTTCGCTTTGACCGGTTGCAGATAAGTGTCTCCGTTAGTTCCGTCCACAATCGCCTGAAAGTCGGTATGCAGCGGGACCGGTCGTCCACTGATCGCAATGCGAAAGTCGGGAGTATCCGTGGTGCCGTTCACGACGATGTTGTCTAGGCTGCCAGCGTACTGTCCCGTGGACGACAGAATCCCGCCAATACCTTTGATCGTGCTCAAATCTGCGTTGCGGAATGAATAGGTGCCGCGCACGGGAGTGTCGCGGGGGCTGTCTGCCTGCCATGGCCCAAACAATCCACTCGATATGATATTTCCCACTGGCTTTGGATTAATCAGTTTGGCATCAAAGTGCAAGGGCTCGCCGGGTCCGATGCTTGTCATTCTCAAGCTTTGGATGTCAAACTCGAGCGGAAGCTTGCCCGGCTTCGAAGTGTTGATGACCAACGCTGCCCCATCACATACGAACTTGTCGACAGTGATCTTTATCCTCCCGCCCCGCGGTTCCATATTTTTCATTTGATCGCGCTGTCCCCTGGGCGGCAAATTCAACGACAGTCCTTTCACATACACGGTGTCGACATGCATGGGAGAACGAAAAAGACCCATCAAGCCTGTTCGAAACCGGAATTCGGCCACGCTGATAATCGGCTGAATTCCAGGCTCGTGAATATTCGGGTCAGTGACGCCGAAAAGTCTGAGACCTTCGCCCGAAACTTGGAGGCCGCGCACCAGCGAGACATGGAATCCGTCGAGCTGAACCTTGGTGTGGAATCGTGCGGACAGCGTCTCAATTACGCGCTCCCGCAGAATCGGCTCGGCATGAGAGACGAGAATCGCTCCCAGCGCACCGAAGATTGCCGCTAAGAGCAGAGCAGTTCCGAAGATCCAACGCCAACGTTTTCGCGGCTCGCGTTTAGCAGGCGAATCTTGCTGTTGATCTGGCATTACTCTCCCGGAGCGAGTTTAAGCTTCTGATACTAGCGACACAATCCAGCGAAAACCTTAGCTCAGCAACGGAAAAGCTAATGCCGCGCTTCTCAAATCTTCGATCTGCATCACGGAACGCGGATAAGCGATCTTGTCGGAATAACCAAGCGAACTCAATCGCCTAGCCAGGCTCCAAACCCACGCAGCGAATCAATGTAATCACAGATAATTTTCGTCATCGCCACCAGCGGAACCGCCAAAATCAGCCCCATCGCTCCCCAAACCCAGGCCCAAAACAGCAGAGCCAGCGTGACGGCCAGCGGATTCAGTTGCAATCGCTTACCCACTATTTTCGGGAAAACAACGTTGGTGGCGACAATATGCAATCCAACTACAGTAAGAAAAATAGTGAGAACGCCGGTTTTATCCAAAATTCCGATGCCCGCCGCTAAGGGTGGCAGAAGAGCGAGGACAACGCCCAGGTATGGGATCAAGCTGAGGAAACCGCTGATTGCGCCCAAGAAGTAAAAATACGGAATGCCCAACCGCCAAAATACGATGCTGCTGATCACCGCATTCGCCAGGCCCAGTGCAAAACTGCCGGCGATGAATCTCCGAATCATCTCTGATATTCTCGCCACCGTGCGGTGAGCTGCCAATCGATGTTCTTTGGGGAAGAGACGTACGGTATTGGCGTGCGCGTGGTCCTTCCACGTCAGCATGAAGTAGACGAGAAATGGAACAAAGCTAATGGCCAGCAAAACGTCGCCAAGCGTTCCGCTTCCGGCCGAAATTATGCGGGACAAACCGGGCGATTCGTGGATCTCAACCGCGATTGGGTGTTTGTCCAGTCTCGGCGAAGCAATTACCGATCCTGCGCTTTCTTCAATTTTTTCGGTTTGTGCCCTAAAACCCGCGATTGCGGAATGGATTTTGCCCGAGTATTTTGGCAACTCGGTGGCGAAGTCTACGGCTCGGCTATAGAAAAAGTGAATCATACCGATAGCCAATGCCACCATCAACAATACCGTCAGCAGGGCTCCCAGCGCTCGGGGAACGTGGCCTCGGTGTAGCTGCTTCACCAGCGGTTCCACCGCAAACGCCAAAAGCATCGCGGATAAAATGGTAACCAGTACGATCTTCAAAACGTAAATCAGCCCAACCACCGCAATCACAGCCACCACGATTTGGGCCACCGAACCGGCCTTTATCGACGCATGCAGAATTTCCTCTTCTTCGTCCATATTGGCAGTGGCGCGTTGGCCCTCGCCGAGTCGGACGCTGGTGACTTGCGTCGCAGCCGTCCATTGGTGCGAAGGGGAGTTGGGTTGTGTCGGCGGTGCCTTTAGCGGGCTAGATTCGTGCGCCATATCAAGTGGGGCTATAAGACGGCTCCGGCTCCTCTGCCGTTGCCTTCGCCCAGCCATTCGTTCAGCGATTACTTGGGGGGCCTTTCATCGACCCGCCGCGCCAGACAGGGCAACTCGCGCTCAGCTATCACCATCGAAAAGCCGCTAGTAGAAGGGGAAGAGCGCGCCAGCTTATGTCCCGGTCCATGTCGAAAATGCGGTACCTCGTTGTTTGCAGTCTGAGTTTGATGTGCCTCGTTGTTTCAGGTTGCGGGGGATTGGGAGGCAATCCCAGTTCTGCCAGTGGCTCCTTTCAACTGAGCGTTCAGGCCACCGGCGGTGGCAGCGGAACCATTAGCAGCACTCCTGCAGGCATCAATTGCGGTCCTTCATGCAGCGCCAGCTTTGCTAGCGGGACGCAGGTCGCGCTCACAGCATCTCCGGCGGCCAACTCTTTCTTTTCGGGGTGGTCGGGAGCGTGCAGCGGTGTCGGCGTTTGCAACATAACTTTGGCCAAGAACACTTCCGTTACTGCTACCTTCAGCGATTTGCCGGTGCTGGCTGTGACCCTGAGCGGCACGGGCACTGGCAGCGTCAGCAGCAATCCCGCTGGTATCAATTGCGGGCAGACGTGCAGCGCTAGCTTTGATCCTGGGACCGTGGTAACTCTCACGGCGACAGCGGCAGGAGGCTCGTCGTTCGTGGGATGGGCAGGAGGGTGCAGCGGAACCGACGCCGCTTGCACGGTCGCGCTCAGTGCGAGCAAGCAGGTGACTGCAACCTTTGATAACGCCCAGGCTCCGCCGATGTTAAACGTCCGTTTTGCGGGAACCGGCACGGGGACGGTCACCAGCAATCCCGCCGGAATTAGTTGTAACCCGACATGCAGCGCAAGCTTTAGCGTCGGCACTCCGGTGACTCTCACCGAGACTCCCGCGACGAACTCATCTTTCGCCGGTTGGTCCGGAGGCGGTTGCAGTGGCAGCAGCACCACCTGCACCGTGACGCTCAGCGCAAGCGAGCAAGTTACCGCGACATTTAATACTAGACAGGCTGCGTTAAGTGTGAGCCTGACAGGAACTGGCGCGGGCACAGTATCAAGCAGTCCGCTTGGAATCAGTTGCCCAACCACGTGCAGCGCGAGCTTTAATACCGGCACTCAGGTGACTCTCACCGAGACTCCCGCTACGAATTCATCTTTCACCGGCTGGTCAGGAGCGTGTACCGGCACTGCTTCCACTTGCACCGTCACGCTCAGTGCGAGCCAGCAGGTGACCGCAACGTTTACCGTGATGCAGTCAGAGCCGGTTTTAACCGTCAGCCTGTCCGGAACCGGTACTGGCACCGTGTCGAGCAGTCCTTCGGGAATCAGTTGCCCGACAACATGCAGTGCGAGCTTTAACGCCGGAACTCAGGTTACGCTGACAGAAACTCCTGGAACTGGCTCGGCTTTTGCGGGTTGGTCAGGCAGCGGATGCAGCGGCACAAGTGCGACTTGCGTTTTGACGCTCACGGCGAGCGAGCAGGTCACCGCAACCTTCAACCTTTCTCAGGGGATCAGCGTTCTCAACCACATCGTTTTTCTGGCGCAGGAGAATCGCTCTTTTGATCATTATTTTGGCGAGCTGCGAGAATATTGGGCTCAGAATGGCTACCCAGACCAATCGTTCGATGGCCTGCCCCAATTCAACCCGGCGTCAGGTCCACCCCCACTGTATGGGCCACCCCCAGCCATTCCGGGTTGCGATCCCAACTCGCCTCCGCCGGAAGACTGCACGTTTGACCCGAGCAACCTGGTTACTTCGTATCACCTGATCACACAGTGCATCGAGAACCCGAGCCCTTCGTGGAATGAGGGTCACGTGGATTGGAACTACTACGACCAGGAAGGCCAGGCGCCCGCCAATTTGGATGGCTTCGTCTGGACTGCGGGGCACGACGCTCGGGCGGACAAATTTTACGACGCTGACGGCATCCGGGCGATCGGTTATTACGATGGCGGCGATCTCAACTACTACTATTTCATGGCATCAAACTTTGCCACGTCGGATCGATGGTTTAATCCGGCAATTACGCGCACGCATCCGAATCGCGAGTATCTGATCGCAGGCACTTCGCAGGGATACGCGTATCCGGTCGGCACCGACAATAATGACAAGAAACTGCTGACTGCAACGACGATCTTTCAGGAACTGCAAGCCGCCGGCATCAGTTGGAAGATTTACGTGGACCCAACCAACAGCAGTTGCTCCGGCCCACCGTACGATCCGGCGTGTCTGCTGGGGTTGAGCTATGTGCAGTTTTTCCAATGGGGGCAGACGATTCCAACCCAGTATCCCAACAACATCGCCCCGATCTCTCAGTATTTCACCGACTTGGCAAACGGGACTCTGCCGCAAGTCGCTCAGATTGAGCCTGCAACCGACGCCGGTTACGATGAGCATCCGTCGGTTTCTGACTCAGAGCCAAATGATATTCAAAGAGGAGCCAACTACGTCTCGAGCCTCATCAATGGACTTATGACGAGCTCTTCCTGGCCAGATTCTGCTTTCATCCTTACCTACGACGAAGGAGGAGGTCTGTACGACCACGTCTCGCCGCAGCCAGCCGTCAGTCCGGATGGCATCAAGCCGGTTGATTTGCTTCCCGGAGATATCTGCACGAAAAGCACCGGGCCTACTTGCGACTTCGTTTTCACCGGTTACCGCGTGCCGTTGATTGTGGTCTCGCCGTACACGCAGAAAAACTACGTCTCGCACACAGTGGCAGACCTTACTGCAATTCTGAAGTTCATTGAAACTCGTTTCAACCTGCCGGCTCTTACCAAGCGGGACGCCGCCCAGATGGATATGACGGAGTTCTTTAATTTCAGCAACCCGGTTTGGCTGACTCCTCCAACTCCGCCAGATCAAGACACCAACGGCGCTTGCTATTTGAACAAGTTGCCCTAGGAACAGCAGTGTTCACTAAGGTTCGGAGCAACCGTTTCCGCTCGGTTGGCCTCTGAACATTGGCACCTATGAGGCTTAAGGCGAATGACGGCTCGCGCATTCTTGCGCCTCCTGTCGCACCCCGGCGATGGGGCGCCACGCTGATAGTTGTGGGCGTGTGGTTACTTCTCACCGCAATGAACGTCGAGGGGCAAACTCCCTCGGCGACTCCTCCTGCTCCTGTCACCGCAGGGGCGGCGCAACCGGCGTCTTCCCCCAGTAGTGCGTCGGCAGCCCAGGACAACGGTGCGACGGGCATGCCCCAGGCGCAGCCGAGCGACCAGGCGGCTGGCGATGGACAAGACACTGTCTTCGTATTCAAAAAGGAAGTGCAAGAAGTTGGGTTGCACGCAACCGTCGTAGATCAGCAGCGCCACCTGGTCACTAATCTCGACCGATCAGCATTTACGGTATTCGAGGACGGCGTGCGCCAGACGACTACCTCGTTTCACCGCGACGACGTTCCGGTGGCGATGGGCATTGTTATTGACAACTCCGGCTCCATGCGCGAGAAGCGCGACAAAGTGAATCAGGCTGTGCTCAACCTGATTCGAGCCGGCAATCCCGATGACGAAATCTTCGTGGTCAACTTCAGTCAGGATTCCTATCTCGATCAGGACTTCACATCCGATATAAACCTTCTTCAACAGGCTCTCCAGAAAGTCTCCGCGCAAGGCAGCACAGCGCTCTATGACGCCATCGTTGCGTCTGCGGTTCATTTAAAAAACAATACCCGCGTGGACCGCAAAGTCCTGCTGGTGATTACGGATGGCCGGGACAACGCGAGTCAAGAGACCTTGCAGGAGGCTACACGCCGATTGCAGCAAGAGAACGGGCCAACACTTTACGCCATCGGCTTGCTCAGCGACGAGCTTCAGCAATCGGGAACCGGCGCCCTGCAGAGCCTTGCCGACAGCACCGGTGGAGTTGCGTTTTTTCCGCAAAGCCTCGATGAGGTGGACGGGATCACTCGCACCGTGGCGCACGACATTCGCAGTCAATACACCATCGGTTACAAGCCAACCAATCCCAAGCAGAATGCCGGATACCGGCGAATTCTGGTCACGGCGCAAGCGCCGGGCTATCGCAATCTAACCGTCCGCACTCGAAGCGGGTACTATCCCGGTGAGGCCGTGCGCTAATGGTGCGAAATCTAAATCCAGGGGGTTCGACTACGTTAATTCGACTTCAACCGGAGTGAAATTAGATATGCGCTACGCCAAACTCGTCGTTTGCTTAGTCGCCACACTGTGCACGACAGTAGCATTTGCTCAGGCCGCCTCCACACAACCGGACGCAACTCTTCAGGCCGTTACCAACGACTCGCCAGTTGCCTATGTCTACGTTTCCAGTTCCAGCAACCAGAACGTGAAAGGTTTTGCTGCAGCCCCTGATGGGAAGCTTGCCCCCATCTCAGGTTCGCCTTTCCACACTGGCTACGTATCGAGCATGGCAGTGAATGCAAAGTATCTTTTTCTTAATGACGCGGTTTACATTTACTCGTTTTCTATTGCGCCGGATGGCGCCATCAAGCAGGTCGCCTCAATCAACGGGCAGCAGTTTAACGACCCGGGCAATTATGGTGGTCCCCGTTACCTGTTCCTCGATCGCTCCGACGCAAACGTGTATGACACAGACCTTTATTGCTGTGGTGACGACAATGCCCTGCAGTTTTTCAGCCTTGAGGCTTCTACAGGCGAGTTGAGTTTCATCGGGGTTAGCACTGCGACGTGGCAGTACTACGAACCGCTAAGCTTTATTGGAAACAACGTATACGGATACGCCGCCGAATGCAGCGAGTATTGGGAGATCTACGGCTTCCAGCGAAATAGCGATGGAACGCTCAGCGCGTTGAACATTAATCCCTCGGTTCCGACTGCGCCGAAAGGATATTTCTACTGTCCTATCCAGATGGCCGCCGATTCCGCGAACCACCTCGCAATGGCCCTCACGCCCATGAACGGATACAAATCGTCGCAGTCGGCTCCTCCGCCGCAGCTTGCGACCTATACTGCCGATAGCTCGGGAAACATCACCACCAAAAGCACGCGTTTCAATATGCCTAAGACCGCAATTCCAGTCATCACGGATATTGCGATGTCCCCTTCCGGCAAACTTCTAGCGGTTTCGGGACTAAATGGATTGCAGGTGTTCCATTTCAACGGAAGCAAGCCGCTCACGCACTATACCGGTTTGCTAACCAAGGATCAGGTCGATCAGGTCTCCTGGGACGATGACAATCACCTGTATGCCATCAGCCAGCCGTCGGGAAAACTGTTCGTATATACGGTCACACCGAGCAGCATAAGCCAGGCTCCCGGTTCGCCGCACAAAATAACCCAACCACAAAATATCGTTGTTCTATCCAAGTAGAGCCTCACCCAGTGAATGTTGGCGTCTTGCCTAAGAACTAATGTTTTGGGCTCATCCGGGAGAGATTCGCAGACGCACTTCAGCCGGGCTACCAGATTCCCTTATCGCTTCCGGTAATCTTCTGGCCCACCGCTGCAGCTGTCGCCAGGCAGGGCAACAAACTGAGCCGGGCGGTGTTCTCTAACTCTCGATTCAGGAAGAAGGTTGCGAGCTGGGATGCATAGAGTGTGGCGGATTCTGGCATGATCGGGACGCGCAAGAAATCGCGCCGGAAATGGAGTTTGTCGCCGCCGAATCGTGCAGATGCTCTCACGAAGTCTGGCAGATCGATGGCTTCGCCTCGATAGTGTTCCACGTAATCCGAGACAATCACGAGGTAAGTGGCTACGCCTTCCCATATGCCGGCCGCTTTCGCCGAAGAGCGCAAATCGGCGTAATCCACGGCGCCAGTCACACAAAGCTGAGCGCTATCGACAATATCGCACAGCCTGAAATAGAAATGGCGGTACATGCGTTGCAGTGTGGATATCATCAGCCGGTCTGAGACAGAGGGCACGCGAAACAGGTGGTTTCCGACATGAATCGACCGCGCACGCCTTGCCAATGAATGGGCGATTACGATTTGCTCTCCGGTTTGACCCAGTCGACCCATGTGAATCTCGACTGCTTCAGGTAAGCCGGGGATGACAAAATTCCATTTGTTCGCCAGGCGATCTCCCCAGCTGCGCGACGCGCCCTCCGCATCGAAACACCGCTTCATAAGGTCGATGACATCGGATGGGTTCGTATTCGTGTAAAGATCCAAATCGCTGCCGAGGTCGGGCCAGTGATCGAGCGATTTGATCACGGCAATGTCGTATCCTTCCAATTCGAACGTGCAGCAGATCTTGTGCAAGAACGAAATCGCGTTTTCGATGCGCGCACGCTCGATCTCCATTGCACCGGCTGCCCACTCTGCCCTGCGCCAGTCGCCGGCATCCTCAGTGATCCGGAGAAAGACCTCCAATCCGCGCATCACAACGTGATTCGAGTTCGCGAGCGCCAATAAATCACTAAATTCTTCCTCGCTGATTCTTGTAATGGCCAAGTCCGGCTCTACGAGCGTCGAAAAGGAGGCGTCGCTCCCACCGAGCAGAAGCTGGGAAAGAATGGTCAGCGACTTGGTCGAACCGAAAGGAGAAGCTGTTTTTGTAGTCATATGTGATGAGAACCCATAAGCGTTATTGCGGAGGCTGCGGCGTCGCTGGCTGGGAAGCCGGAGGTTGTGGGGCAACTGGAGTCTGTGGCGCATCAGGCGCTGTTTCCACCACGGGCGTGTTGTCGCGGTGCTTCAGTTCGACTGGACGAGGATGTTGTCGTCTCGCCTGGTCTTCGCCTTCAATCTTGCTGTCTACTTTCTGGTCGCTATCGGCCGCGACTGCGACAAGATTCATACCTTCCGCCGAACGTCGAGTAGCGAGTCCAACCCGCACGTCGGCATCCTCTGCCTTACGCGCTTTTTCGTAGAAAAAGTCGGCGGTCTCGAGGTCGCCATCCATTTCTGACAGGTACCCGATATTGTTCAGGGAAAACGCGCTCTTTGGATCAAGAGTGTAGGCTTGGAGAAAATCTTGTCTAGCTGTGCTCAAGTCATTGTGATTCGTCGCCGCGACGCCACGCAAGTTGAGTATGGCAGCCCGGGCCTGGGCCGTAGACTCGTTTTGCATGCGTTGTTGTAGTTCTCTGGCGTTGGCGGCAGCCATTTCGCTGACAGGCTTTCCTCTCCAGGTCCGGTTTATGGTGACGATGGCTGCCTCTGAAGAGCCCGAGTTAGCGGCTGCCTTGTAGTACTTGAGAGCCTCGTCATAATCTCCGCGAGACTCCAAAGCAACACCCATATTGTTCAAAGTGAATGGACTTCTAGGATCCAGGGCCAGTGCCTGTTGTAGAACACCCCTGGCCTCCAAGGCACGCCCCTGAGATAGAAGTCGAATGGCCTCGACATTCATGCGGTTGACCTGCATGGGCACATCTTTCAAGTTGCCCAATGCAGCGCTCATCGGCTTGCCTTCGAGCTGTTTTGCGCTGGTGCGGTCGATGACTGCGTCCGTGGCCTGCTCCGACGCCAATGCATAAAGCTTTTGCGCACGCTCCAGCTGACCTTTCAGTTCAGAAACGTAGCCCAGGTTGTAGAGCGTGAAAGGGTCGGCAGGATCGAAAAGGTACGCCTGGTAAAACAGCGTTTCCGCCTTTTCGTATTGTTGCTTTTGAATCGCCTCAACTCCTTCACGATTAAGACGCTGTACGGGCGTGAGACGGCTTCGTTTGGGGAGGGTCAGTGTGATGTCCCCTGCAAAAACGTTCTGCGGGACCCAGCCTGCGATGACTGCAATTGCGATGAGTAAGCTGAGTCGTTTCGCAGACATATCTCTCACTTCCTTAGCTTGAAATTGGATGCGTCAGCGTGCAAGGCGTTGCCCGCTGGGGGCCGAGATTCTTATGGCAAAAACGAATGTTCAGGCCACTGTTTGTCACATGCTGCCATCAAAAGACACGACGGAAATCTAAGCGGTGGGTATGGTGTCCCAATGGGTCGTTTTCTACTCGTGGCGATTCTCAGTAGCGTGGCACTTGCGCAGTCGCCGTCATCTGTAGGGTCGAAGGCGGCCGAAGATCCCGGTGATCAGTTTGCGTCCAAGCTGGAGGGCCCTTCGGTCGTTCTGCCCGATCTGCTGGCCATGCCGAAGGGTAAGAGCACCGTCATTGGTGGGGCGATTCGCGACTTGGACGGTGTTCGTGACCAACTCACGCTGAATATCTTCGGCGCCCGAACGATGAAGGTTCTTTTCGACGAGCGCACCCAAGTCTATCGTGACGGCCTTAAAGCCTCGCTGCGCGATCTGCGTGCGGGAGAGCACGTGTCGGTCGAAACATTGCTAGACGGTACGACGGTCTTTGCGCGCAGCATCCACATGTTGTCGCAATTGCCGGAAGGGGACTGTCAAGGCCAGGTCGTGAGTTACGATCGCGGCACGGGTGAGCTCATGGTGCGTGATTCGCTCTCTCCCCAGCCGATTAAGCTGCACGTGTCCTCAGCGACCACGATTTCTGGCCAAGGCCAAGAGTCTTCCTCAGCGGATCTAAGCCCCGGAACATTACTCTCTATTCGTTTTCAGGCCGATAACGCCGGTAAGAACGTCGCGCAAAATATCGCGGTGCTTGCCGCCCCGGGAAGCGCGTTTGTGTTTACGGGGAACGTTGTATTTCTCGACTTGCACACCGGATCACTCGCACTGGTTGATCCACGCGACGACAAACGATACGAAATCTCTTTTGATCCCAACCGCTTCGCTATCAGCCGCGAGGTGCGCGAGGGCAGCGACGTAACCGTCACGGCAAATTTCGACGGCACCCATTATTCAGCGAGCGCGGTTACGGTAAATCCACCCAAGTAGCCTATCCCAATCATTTCGAGCGCAACGGAATCATCCGCACATGCGGATGATGCTGCGGAGTCGAGCGGCTTTGTCGCTGTGCTGCTAGACAGCAAATTCCTCGGCTGGGTTCCGCCCTCCGACGGAACTTCGCTCGGAACGACAGGAAAGCGCGAATGATCACGGAAGCTTATTCAAATAACACTGCCCATTGGTAGGCTGAACGGGGGGAGTCGGTGGCGTGCTCCAGGGCACGTCTTCGAAGTCGAAAAATTCCGTCATATCCATCTGCGCGGCATCCCGTTTGGTGAGGCTGGGGAGGTTGAAGCGGGTTTCCACCAGCTTGAGCCATGCGGTGTAATCTGCGACAGTGTGAGAAACGTAGTTCTTTTTGCTGAACGGCGAAATGACGATTAGTGGAACCCGATAGCCGGTGTAGACGAAATCGCAAGTCGGCCCTGTGCCCTTAGTACAAATATCCCCAGGCATGAGATCGGAAGGCTTTATGCTATCGGGGCTAACCGCGGCCTGCGGTGGCACGTGATCGTAGAAGCCGCCAAATTCATCGAAGGTGAGAATAAAGACCGAATCCTGCCAGGAGGAACTCTGCATCAGGGCGTTGATAAGGGTGGAAACGTATTGCGATCCAAGCTGCACGCTCCCGCCGGGCTCGCCATCGTCGAGGCCGGGATGTTCGTCGAGTCCGCTGTCGAAGCCCGGATCGATAAATGCGACCGACGGCAAAGTATTGTTCGCCACATCAGTCAAGAACTGCGAAACCGGCACAATATTTGTCGGGTACTTGCTGGCCGCAGTAAACATGTTCAACGTGCTGTCTTGAATTGGCGGCGTAGCATGTGTCAGATCCGTGACGTACACCTTCCAGCTGACTCCAGCGGTCTGGAGCAAATCAAAGACGGTCTGGTTGGATAACGCAGATGTGGGCGGATAAACGTGCCCTGCCGAAGTAGCCGCCAGCATGTAGAGCCGATTCGGCTGGGTTCGCGACATGACCGGAGAAAACCAGCGATCCGACGTAGCGAAATTCGACGCCATGAAATAGTAGTAAGGCAGATCGGTTCCATCGTAATACGCCATGGCGCGCACTCCGTTCACGTCGGTAAATGGGGGTTGGTTCGTCCGGGCATCGTGAGCCGCGGTCCACACGAACCCATTCGAACTCGGGGTAGCAGAGAGCGGGTTGCTGAGGTTCCAATCCACGTGGTCCTCATTCCAGGCGGGGCTCGGGTTCTCAATGCACATCGAAACCATCGGGAAAGACTCGACCTTTGGACTCTCGCCGCCGATCGTGCAGTCATTCGGAGGGAAAGCGAACCTCGGATCGCAGCCAGGATTCGTGGGCGCGGGACCTTGAAGCGGCGCCGCACCTGAAGCTGGATTGAACTGAGGCAATCCGTCAAGGGACTGATCCGGAATTCCATTGGCGGCCCAGTACTGGCGTATGGCTCCGAAGTAGTGATCGAAGCCACGGTTTTCCTGGGCCAGGAAAATAATGTGATTGATGCTCTGCAGGCTGCTGTTCTGGTCGACGGGGTCCCCAACCAGGCCTCGGCAGCCGCCCCATAGAAGCACCAAGCCCAGCAATGATGCCAACGAAAGCATCGGAACCATGGCTCTGCCATCTTGCAGTCGAGCTTTTATTGGGCGCTGGGACATTGCGTGCCAACTTGAGATGGCTTCAGAGGACGAAGCGTTGGCCCGGAACCCCAGAGCACCGGAGCGTTACCCTACATTCGGGGTGTTTGCAACGGTTTGCGCGGAAGCGGAAAAGCGTTGCACATCGTCGGGGGACAAGTTCTTGAACGTCTCTTCTAAAATTCGATCTGCGGCTTGCGCAATTGGAAGGGGAGCTATGACTGTCATTCCGCGACCCATTTCGCTGAGGGTTAAATAGGCGGCGCGACTTTGATGGAGAAACGCGACGGGATACTCGGGTTTGCGCTCTCGTGCCTGGGCGGGATCCGCATCCAGGAAATAAGCGATGTCCGGTTGCGGAGTCATGGTTAGTAACAGACGGGCATAGATTCGCGAGATTCGATGGTGGAGGGCCAGGTTCGCGAGTTCGTCGTGGAGATATCGGTCAAAAATGATTACATCCGCGCCGGATCCTCGTTGTTTCGCTACGACGAAACAAAGTGATACCGCATCGAGAAAATAAAGCGCAAACCGCACCGCGCTCATGTACCAGGACTTCACATTCTTGTCCCGGCGGTTGACCGGTTTATCGGGCGCTCCTACGCCTTTCTCGCCTTTAAATAAAGTGTGGCCGCTGAATTCGCGCACACGCGTCAGCATGGCCACGTCGTCCCAGAACGCGAGCAGAGAAACTCGGAGGCCCGCCTGCCTCAGACGATCTCGAAGTATTTCTATCTGAGTGCTTTTGCCGGCGCCGTCAATACCCGAAAAACTTATCAGTCTAGCGCGCCCATTTCCAGTTACGACGTGAGTCATAGTGGGTAAAGTTCTCTTGCACAGTAGCTATCGAGCGCCTGGCGGCCGGCTTGGGCTGCCGCTCGAAAGCGCCGCAACAGTGCCGATGGCAACGCCGGCGCCTACCAGCGCGCCGACTTTAATCAAGATGGATCGCGTTCGTCTTTGCTTTGCTGGCGCAATAGCCGCTCCAGCGGGGTTGGAAGCTGCAACTCCTGTTGTTTCGACGGACTCCGCCGCTGCCGTGCCCACCGGCTCTTGCGTTCCCTTCGGTTGCGCATTCGGAGATGATTGTTGTCCTTCAGATTGCGCGTTCGAAGCAAGGAGTTGCGAACGCACCGAACCGGGGCTGTTGGGGAGGGCTGCAGCCTGCGATGGTGCGGCGTTCACGTTGGTCGAGGAACCGCTAAAGGTGTCCGGATTCTGGCCCGAGGAGATCGCTTGCGCCGACTGATTTGCGCCAGTGTCTTGCGCCTGCCCCGTGGCAGAACCAAACGGGACGAGCGACAATAGCACAAGACAGCTGGCAATCTCTTGCGTCAGCCAATGCCCCAACATTCGCATGTTTCGCTCCATATCCGCCGGCCTCTCGGCGGATTACCCCGCTATCTTCGAATTGCCATAAGCTTCGCTCACCGATGCAGATGTCGAAAGCCCAGGCTCCAGCGCTTGGTCGAACGTATAAGGCGGGAATTGGTGGAAGCTATTTACAGCATCGCGAATGCTGTCGAAGGCTTCGAAGAGGCTATCAACACGTGTCAGTTCCAGAATCTCAGCTGCGCTGGGAGGAACTGCCGCCAATTTGACGTCGCCATTCCGCTTCATAGCCTCTTCCAGGCAGTGCAACAGCACTTGGATGCCAGCACTGTCGAGTTCGCGCACTCTCGAACAATCGAGAACGAGGCGAGGACGGTCCACTGTCAGCAAGGGGTCTACTTCGAAAAAAAACAGGCGGCTTTGTTCTACACTCAACTTCTCAGGCAATTGCTTCACAACTACAGATCTTGCACCTATCATGTTCTCCATCCGGGGCTCGAAAAATTCCACTTTCGCTCCCAATCAGGGAGCAAAAAATGGTTCGTACACAGTCTCTACTTTATGTTCGACGCGGTATTTGGTCTATCCGGTGCAACCTGTAGAGGGGAGTAGGGTTTGCATTAGTGTGAAAGTAGGAGTGGCGACTAAGAGCTTTGCAAAAGGCGCTCGAGTTCAGCTTCGGCATCGTGCACCAGATTGGTCAACCGGTTTGCCCCATACCGGCAAAGAGTTGCCAGATTGGTCTCATACCAGCAGCACTCCGCCATTCGTGGCGAGAGTCCGCAGAAGAACCTGAACTTTTCCATGGTCTCCGGTGAAGTCAGCGTGGCCGCTACAAACCTGTGGTTTCCGTCGAGGATGGTCAACGGCTCGCTCTCGTTCAGGCCGATAAGAAGTACTGCTCCTGGTTGGATATCTTGGCGGAGCCAATCGCGCAGTGACGCAATTTTCGACAGGAATTCCTTTACAGCTCCGTCGCGGCCACGATAGGTGCGAATGCGTTCGGCAGCCGCGGTGATGGCAAAATTGCCTCGCGCGAGCTTCCGCCACATCGCGCGTGGAAATACCCGAATCTGGGCCAAATCCGGCGGCCGGATTTCCACCTCAAACCATTCCGTTCCCCTGGGCAGTTCTCTCCACAATGGAAGATGTCGAATGAACAATAGGGCGCGTCGCTTTGCATTTTCAGCATCATCGTCGAGACGCGGTTTCATCACGAGTTCGCGCAGAGATTGCTGGTACTCCTCGAAGGCAGAGTTTTCAAAATCGCTCTTTAAGAATTCGGCAATAACTTCGTTTTCCGAGACCCGTCGAATGATCCTTATCCCCCGGGCGGCTGACGTCGTTTGCACATTCTCAGAGCTGATGAGCGTCTTCCACAGGAATGGCACTGCGAGAACGATCAGCAGAACCGACATCAGCACAAGCTGGATCCAAATAACCTCTTGTAGGGACGAATGAAAACGGCAAATGCCCGCAACCAGCACCCCACTGAAGGCCAACTGTACCCAGCTGGTGTTCGCGATTTTGTAGGACATCTCGTAAGTAATAATTACGACACTAAGCGAATAGACGACGGTCGTGGCCGCATACAAGGCTAGCAAGTATGGAAGGCCGTATCTTCCAGCAATTGCGAACTGTGGGCCAAAGAGCGCAGTCCAAATCCAGGCCGGAGCAAGTCGCAGGCCGATGGATATCACGGAACCGATTCCGAACACCAGCAGCAGCGAAGTCACGAGGACGCTGTGATCTTTTCTCTGCTCACTGCGAGTGCCGGCCATGACGGGAAACATCGTGTTTATGATCGCCGAGGAAAAGGCAAAAACCACTCGACCCACCAACGCCACTGCGGCGTACAACCCTGCCGATGTCGGAGGAAAGAAATGCTTGACCAGTTCGATGTCGCAGTTATTGATGAGCACTTGGCCGGCGAAGAAAACAATTGCCTGCAGTGCTTCACGAAAGGCATCGGGTAAATGCAGTTGGCTCGCGACTCCAGGTGCGAGTTTGGGTGCGGCGGCAAGATAGGCCACTGCAACCCCGGCAGCGTTAGCCGCGATCACCCCTCGGACGCCGAACCCCATCCAAATGAGGAGCAGAGATCCGCCGAGTCGTACCAGTCCCTCCAATACCAGATTGCGGGCCAGGCGATGGAAACCATAAGCACCTTGAATGTAGCCGCGCCGGCTCCCCAGGGGAACGTAAAAAGCTACGCCAATTGCGAGCAGGACAACCAGAATCGGACTGGGCAAATTCAGGTAGTCAGCAATTGCTTTCTGGAACATCAGCAACAAAAGCGCGACGACAATCCCGCACTCCCACGCGCTTTTGTGGAATCCTCGATAGGCTGTGCTCTTTCCTTCGAGAGAGCTCTGTTGCGCGATAACTTTCGCGGAAACGATCTGGAAGGACAGCGTAACCGCCGATATCAAAATCAGGAGGGTATAAACTGCCGTTGCGTGACCAAACGCGGTGGGACCAAGAAATCGTGCGACCGCAATGTTGTAGGCGAAATTGATTGCCGTCACGAGCCCCGAACCCGTGAGCAATATGAAACTTCCCGAAAGAACGCGGGCCTGTAGAGTCTTCGATTCGGGGCTCGGAACAGTCACCACGTTTTTGGGGCTCCAACCAACCAAGCCGTGAAAGTTAACAGGAATCAATTTTGGCCTCGCAGCGCTCGGCGCTTGCTACTGCGAAACTCTGCACAGGATTCTCCCTGGCAGCCCTTCTGATGCAGGGAATTACGGTCACGCTGCCTGCAAGGTGATGCGTAAATCAGAGTTGCTAGTGGTTTTGCGACAACCCATAACGTGCCTACAGCCTCTAACGATGAGCAATCCTATGAGCCGTCGCTATCGGGTGACTTGCGCGCTGATTTTTGTCGTGCTGCTGCAGGGATGCACCCAGCCTGGCTTGCGCCAGACGCTCCGCGAGGGTGTTCCGGTCACTGATGCCTCGCCTCAAATCCTCGCTGTGTACGAGCCGTGGTTTGGGCATCCCAGCCACATCTCGGTGGGATATTCCTCGCAAGACCCTGTCGTGATACGCAAACAGATCGACCAAGCCAAGACTCTAGGGATTTCCGGACTTGTTGTGGACTGGTATGGCGATCGCGAACCTTTCATCGATCGCAGCTATGCCCTGATTCAGACCATTGCCGCCGAAAAGAACTTCCATGTGTCAATGATGTACGACGAGAGCAACCCCGAAAATGGCGACGCAACCGACGATACTCTTGCTGCTTTTGACAAGTTCAGCACAACTTATCTTGCATCGAACGCCTCCGGCCGTCAGGCTTATCTCACGTACAATGACCGGCCGGTAATCTTTATTTTTCCAAAGGGAGGACACACCGACTGGAACCGGGTGCGGGCGTTAACCGACAAATGGAGTCCGTCGCCTTTGCTGATTTACGAAGATCAGGCAACTCCCTTCGCGGCCGCCTTCGACGGTTTTTATGCATGGATCAATCCCGGGAAAACGGGGTGGACGGCGGATGGCAGCAACTGGGGAGAAGAGTACCTCATCGACTTCTATCGCAAGATGCAGTCGAAATATCCCGACAAGATTGCTGTGGGAGGAGCGTGGGCAGGTTTCGATGACAGCAAAGCCTCATGGGGGCTTAACCGACACATGGCTCAACGTTGTGGTGAAACCTTTGCGGATACTATGAAATTATGGCGGCAATACTACAGTGATCGTCCACTCCCGTTCTTATTGATTGAAACCTGGAACGACTACGAAGAGGGCACCGCGATTGAGCGCGGACTGGCCAAGTGCGGCACCGATTCGCAGCAGCGGTCGGGGCAGTAATTCTTAAGCCACCCGGAATACGCGTTCCCGATCGCCCTCCGGGCGGCCGATGCTGATCTGAGCGGTACTCAGTTGCGGCGCGTAATGCACCTTATTGATGATCGAAAGCGGCCGGCTGCGGACCTCGTCGTATACCCGCCCAAGATATTCGCCAAGCACGCCCAGAGACAAAAGTAGAAGCGCGCCCATAAAGAAGATCGCGGCAGTCACGCCATAGCCGATGCTGCTCGAGAAAATGCTCGAGACTGCAAGAACGGTGGCGAGGCACGCTGAAAACCCTGCCAACGCGAAACTCAATCGAAGCGGCTTGTAACTGAAACTCGTGATTGCGTCCATCGCATACTTGATTCTACTGAGGAACGTCAGCTTACCGTCCCCACCTGCGCGGTCTTGCCGGTCGTAGAGAACAATGGTTGTGCTGTAGCCCACCCAGGCCCGCAAGCCAGGAAGATACCGGTTGCCTTCGCGCAGGGAGTTAATCGAATCGACCGCTTGTCGATCGAGCAGACCAAAAATGCCCGCGTTCAGTGGGATGGGAAAGTCGGAGAGCGCTCCTAGCACGCGGTAGAAGAGAGGGAAGAGCTTGGCCAGAATTTTTCGGCGTTCCTGCCTGCTTCTACGCACTGCCGTCACAACTTGCGCCCCGCCGCGCCAGGCGGCCACCAACTCAGGCAGAACTTCCGGCGGATCTTGGAAGTCACCGTCCATTAACACGACGGCATCGCCACGCGCCGTCTGCAGGCCAGCCGAGATCGCGCCCATGTGCCCCCAGTTGCGCGAGAGATCTACAACTACCACATGCGCGTCTTCGAGTTGCAGGTCCCTCAACAAGAGTAGAGATGAGTCCCTTGAGCCATCGTTTACATAGACCACCTCCCAGGTCTCACCAACTTGATTCATGGCATCGGCTACCGCTGCATGAAACAAACGTACAAGTTCTTCTTCATTGAAAATCGGCACTACGATGGAAATCATGGGGCTCCTTAGCAATAAATATGCACCTTACTCGGGTTCCGCCTGCAAGACACGCACCTTCCAGCGCACCTCCGTGGGCGTCAGAACCGCGACGTAACGCGTGCGAACATGCTGCGTTGTCTGAACCTTCTCGTGATCCAGAATTTGCACGTCATACGTAACGGTATCGATGAGTTGAACGGACAGTCCTTCCGGCGAGTAAAAAACCAATTGAAGATCGTGCGCACTGTCTCGATAACGTGTCCGGAGCCCCAATTTTGCCTGTTCACGCACAGTGTCCACGAACTTTTCTTTGGCAGTTCCAACGAACTCCGCATCCAGGAGATCGGCACGATTCTCCGCGAACGCACTGCTCAAACTGCTCCAGGCCTGCAGATAATCACGAATCACCGCCTCCTGGGTCTGTTTTTCCAAAACGCGTGGTCCGACTGAATCCGTAGGCTCCACGTGCACCACGGGTTGGTCGGAACCCCGGACAGAAAGCGCAATCAGGAGAGAGCACAACATGAGAAAAGCTTTCCAAATCGATAGTGTTCGGCTGGCGCTTTTCATTGACCCCCTCCCCAATGAATTTCATTTCCCATCACGACGCCAGTTGCGACCGAGATCGTGGCTCCCTTATACGCTGGCATTTCCGTCCGCGCGATTCCGCGTTTGAGAGGCACGTCCACGGTGGCTTCATCCCCGTTGTAGGTTTCGGTGAACGTGACGATCGTTCCGTCCGGAACGGCATTGCCGCTGCAGTCGCGCACCGGGTCCGTTTCCAGCGCAAGCATCTGGCCCGATGCCCGAGCATTCATTCTTAAGCTGCACGGATCGCCTGGAACTTGCGTGATCACGCGGGTATCGACAGCATTTCCCACTCGCGCTACAAATTGCGCGGCGCCTTCTTTGGATGCGGAATCCATTTTCGTCCAAGCAACGCCGTTGCGCGTGAGCATGGTCCGAGCTTGAGGAGCGCCCGCAACGCCTGAAAGCTGAAACGAGGCTTGCGTGGGTTCCAGAATCAGATTCTGAAACTTATCAAAGACATATACAACGCCGCTGATGCCATCGTGCAAATCAACCGGAACTCGGGAAGGCTTGGCGAGAAAACTTAAGGCCGATGGCTGGCGCGCCGCTGTGACGTCGAACGCACCATCTCCCGTGGACGAGGGTGCCACGAGAAGAACGACGTAGTGTCCAGCGTTGTGTAGATCTCCGGGAGCGAAGGACGTCGTTTCTCCTAACTGCACTTCGCGCCGCAACACCTGTCCCAGTCCCACGATATAAAGGATCGCACTGCCGCTGCCTGTGGTTTGAATCGAGAACGCAGCGCCCGCTTCAACCGTCTTTGGCAAGCGCAGGCCGCTGGTTTGGGTCACAGCCAGCTGCGCACTCGCAACCAGAATCAGCCCACCGAGAAGTAACGATGTGAGTCTCGATTTCATTGGAATCGGTTCGAGCTGTAGGTCGTGGTGACTGCGCGCTCACTCTTGACTTTGCTGGCGATGTCCGGCGGAAGCGAGACAGCAAACGAAACCGGCGTCTCGGGCAACAGAGCACGATCGACGTATCCATCGGAGACCCAAACCAGTTGGCCACTATTGTCGTAAAACGTGCCTAACACGTGCACCACGTTGACGATCTGGCCGCTTTGATTAAGGAGGTTTCCAGTCAATAACGGTTTGGGCCCCGAATTAAAGTGCTGATCTTGAATTTCGATCACAGGATCGGCCGAGGCCGCAATCAGGCTTGATGAGGGCTGCATGTGAATGCTGTCCACTCGCGACAATGCAACATTGTGAAACTCAATGAGAAATGGAGTGACTTGTCTAGGCAGGAGAATGTGAGAGATCTTGTCGAAGCTGTCTTCCGTTGCCAATGCCGACCCGTCTTTCGCCAGCAGCGTTGCCTTGACTGTCACAAAAGCCGGGACCACATCTTCGTTCAGAAGTTCACCCAATACGACCACACCTCCGGCGCGTTCGACGGGATGCATGTCCACAATACGCACGTGCGGCGACTCCACGTCTTGAGCTCCCCAGTCGTCCTCCGCACCACGATATATGACGTCCCAGCGCAGATAGTTCACAGGAATAACTTGCGGCGGCACTCGAGGTTCTTTCACAATGGGCCAAACCACTCCCCAGCGATCTCCCGCTCTTGTCACGCGTAGGTCGCGTGTGTCCATGAACATTCCCACCACCGTCGACCAGCGCAAGTTGAGTCTCATTTGTGCTTCGTCGGCGGAAGCATGAAGTGGGCGGACGTCGAAGCTGTCGAGGCTCGCGTGGCTACGCAGGCTGGGGTAACTGCCCCGCAGGTCGCGCACAAAGTCGGACTCCGTGAATTCGCTCTTGTTGGCGAGGTTGGAGTACGCTTTCTCCCAATCTTGCCGGCCGATTTCATCCGCAAGATTTTCGACTGCAGCTTGGGGTGAGGACGCAGGACGTAACAGATCGGCTCCGGATTCGACGCCCGCCATGGCCAAAACCGATTGAACTGGCCAAAGAGTGCCGACCACAACGAGTGCAACCGTCGCACACGCAATCAGAATAGCGAGGAGACGCCCGTTCATGAGGCCAACCTCCCTAGAACGAGATTGTCGTGAGCGGAGGCGGGCTGGACGACACGTTGCTTGTTCCACTGTTTCTGTGGGATGAGCACAAGCAACATCGCCAGAATGCTGCTGCAGATGGGAAGAGTGCCCCACATCACGCCTTGCCAATGCGGAGGAATCTGAGGCGCGTTGAGTGGCGTTGCCGGCGGCACATCCTCTTTGCTCCAAACGGTGATCGTTTTATCTTCGAGATCATCCACCTTACGCCAGCCAGCAAATACCAAGAGCGGCTCGTAGTACGGGTCGCGGAGGAATACCCATTTCAGCCCGTAGCGGTCTGCGTGATGGAGTATTGCGCTAAGCGCGTCGATGCCGGACTTGCCGAAGTACTTAGAGCTTGTGAGCGCGCCCGCGCCGTGCTGAGTCAACTCGGGCAGCATGCGACCAGAGTTCCATTCGCCGTCTACGCTGCTAGCGTCGGTCAGAACCGCCAGTCGCGAGATCTTGTTACCAAATCCCAGAGTGACATACCGGTACCGGTCGTGACCGTCGCGATTGAGCCACGCAGCCGCCGAGTCCACCTTGAAATCCACGGCATCCGCTGGTCGATAGGCTGCCCACGCCACCGCGAGAGCGCAGCTCAGAGCTGCTGCCATGGTCAGCCCAACAACTGCCCGCATGCGAAATCGGTCGATAAGTTCCGCAGCGATAAGTCCCACAAAGGGTAGCGCGAGCAAAGTTGCCCAATAGCTGAAACGCTCCATGGTCAGCACTTCAAAAGCTCGGCCCAGCACCAGCCGGCCTACGGGCGTGGTTCCACCCAGGCCTAGCAAAAATGCCAGCCAGAAACCGAGAAGCAACGGACGGAGCCGCGTGACAGAAGAGCCTCGCCATATGATGAACGGGATAGCCAGAACCAAGGCCCCGTAAGGCACCACGAAATAATTCAAACCCCATTGGGGGCTCAGAATGTAATTCGCACGGCTGGGATGCGGGATCGGAGTCTGAGTCACGGGATAGTGAATAAGGGCAATCCAGAAGGGCAGAAGTACGATTGCGATCGCGGCGCCGACAAGCAGGGCGATGCCAACGGTGCGGACGAGTAATGCTCGCATTGACGCTCGATCACCATCATTGCGATCCAGAATCGCTAATGCGAGGACTGGCACTGCGAACAGCAGTGATCCAAAGAGCAGCGTGGCGTGATGAGCAGCGGCGGCGGCCACGAACAGCACTGCACCCTTGAAAAAAGATCGCCAGTCCCCATGCCGAACCCAATTGTAAAGATAGGGAAGCGCATTCAAATAAAGTGGAGCGGCAAATGTCGTTGACAACTGCCCTGCGGAGTAGACCAGAAAACATTCCGAGCCAAGGAAGACGCTTGCCAATGCCGCGAGCGAAGCGGCGCGCCGGTCTACCCAGAGCAACGAAAAGCGATAAACGCCCAATGCTAGAAGCAAAATCGCCACAAACTGAACCGCCATGTACGCCATGTCGAGCCCAACCAGCCGAGAGACTAAGGCGATCCACTGCTGCGGCAAGGGAGGATATGTGGTCTGCGAGAAACCGGCGTACCATTTCGCGTTCCAGGGATCGAACCAGCTCTGCAAATAGTGCGACGCGAAAAAGATATGAAAGTTGGCGTCGTAGGACTTCAGCGGCAACTTCATAAGCAGCAACGGCGCGTGAACCACGAGCGCCGCCAGGAAGATCATGGTTAGCGGTATCGGCTCTGTTGCGGGCGCAACGGACTCGGCTCTGTGCACAGCTACCTCCCGAAGGCTCTTCGATTCCATGCGGTCCTTTAGGGTTGCTCTACTCTGCGCTTTGCTCAATTAAACAGAACTAGTGCAGCCAACGGTTGAGGTCTTTTTCGAATCGAAGTGCGATGGAATCGACTGAACCGGTGGTGACGCTTTGAGCTCCGCGTTGGGACGCCTGAAGACCGTGCTGGTGTGTGTGCAGATCGGCGCGCTTGCCTGCATGGTCCAAGCGCAGACGTACAAGGTCGGAGATAGCTCTCCGCAAAAGTCCCAGGACAATACCGATCAAACTTCGCCTTCCAACAAACTCGGATGGGGATCGAACATTCAAAACGCACGCCTTGCCCGTGCGGCGGAACAAGCCTTGAAAAACGGAAACTATGCCGCCGCGGTTGACTATGCGCAGCGTGCTGCGAACGCTGCTCCCAACGACCCCCAGCTATGGTTCCTCTTGGGTTACGCAGCCCGGCTGGATAGAAAGTTTCAGCTCGCTACCGATTCCTATAGTCGAGGTCTTCGCCTCAATCCATCCTCCCTCGATGGTATCTCTGGACTGGCTCAGACCTACAGCAACATGGGCCGCACCGAAGAGGCCGAGCGTCTTCTCAACCAGGTGCTCTCGGCCGACCCGAAGCGTGTCAATGATGCGGTGTTGCTGGGAGAGCTCCTGATGCGATCTGGAGATTATTCCGGCGCGGTCGATGTGCTGGGGAGAGCGGAACGGCTTGAGCCTGGTGCGCGATCAGAATTGCTGCTGGCGCTCTCGTATCAGCATCTGAAGCAGTTCGATCAGGCAAACCATTATCTCGAACTAGCCAAGCAGCATGCCCCGAACAATCCCGAAGTCCAGCGATCGCTGGCGGGTTACTATCGCGAGACTGGAAACTATCTGGCAGCTATCGCCGCTCTCAAGTCAATCCACAACCCGAATCCCGACGTGAAAGCCGAGCTCGCCTACACTTACCAGCTCGATGGCAAACAAGATGAAGCCGCGAGGTTGTATGCGCAGGCCGCCAATGCCGCGCCGACGGATTTAGGTTTGCAGCTTTCCGCGGCGCAGGCTGAAGTCGCTGCCGGTTCCCTTGACCATGCAAAGCCGTTTCTGCAGCGCGCCGCGGCGATTGATCCGGAACATTATCGTCTACACGCCGTCCTGGGAGAGATTGCGAGACTCCAGGAACACAATGCAGAGGCGATTCGCGAATACAACGCCGCACTGGCTCACTTGCCGCAAAGCCCAGCCGAGGGACCTCTATACGGAATTCAGCTGCACATGAACCTCGTCGAACTCTACAAAAGCTTGAACGATGAAAGTGCAGCTCAGCAAAATCTTGAAATTGCCCAAAAGCAGATCAGCACTTTGGACGAACAAGGAACCACTAGAGCGCAATTTCTGCGCCTGCGAGCTCTGATCAAATTAAACACGGGTGACCTTGATGGCGCCGGAAGCGATATTAAAGAGGCACTGGCGATCAACTCACAGGATCCCAACAGTCTGCAACTCGATGGAGATCTGCTGGTAAAACTCGGTCGCCCCGAAGAAGCAATCGCCGTGTATAAGAAGATACTCGCAACTGACCCGATTAACCGGTTTGCTCTCACCTCCTTGGGCTATGTCTCCCGCGAGGCCGGACACGACCAGGACGCCGAGAAGTACTTCCAGAAGCTCGCGGCCGCCTATCCCACTTTGTATGTGCCCTATCTTGCGCTCGGAGACTTGTACGCAGCACACAAAGAGTTTGTAAAAGCTGACGCCGCGTACCGCAAGGGTTACGAACTGGCTCCCAACAACAGTCTGATCGTGGCTGGAGGCATGAACGCTGCCATCGAAACGCATCAAATGCCTTTGGCAGCGGAGTGGTTGAGTCGCGCCACACCCGAAATGCAGCAGGAACCGCACGTCATGCGAGAGAAAGAGCGATACCTGAGTTTCAAAGGCGACTATCAGCAATCCGCTGAGATCGGGCGAGAAGCCATCAAGCAACTCCCCAAGGACCGAGATGTGGTTGTCTATCTCGGCTATGATCTGCTGAATCTCAAGCAATACGATGAGCTGCTGCAACTAACGTCGCAATACGATCAGGTGCTGCCCAAAGAGCCCGACATTCCTCTGCTAGCTGGGTATGTGCACAAGCAGAATGGAGATCTCGACCAAGCCCAAAAGGATTTCACCGAGGCTCTGCAGCGAGATCCCAACGTGGTTACGGCCTACGTAAATCGCGGATACGTGTTGCATGACCTGCGGCAACCGACTGCTGCCGCAGCCGACTTCGAAGCAGCCCTCAAGCGCGAACCGAAGAATGGCGAAGCCCACCTGGGACTCGCGTATGCCAGCTTGGATATGCATCGCCCTCGAATTGCCTTGCGACAAGTGCAGCTTGCGGAAGAACAAATGGGCGATTCGATGCCCATTCATCTGATTCGGGCAACCGCCTATGGGCAAAACGGAATGTTGATGAAATCCGCTGCCGAGTATCGCACTGCTTTGAAATATTCGCCCAATGATGAAGGCCTTCACTTGGCATTGGCGGACACGCTGTACGGCCTGCGCCAATACCATGAGGCGATTGGTGAACTGCAGGCGGCCCAGAAGTTTTCTCCAGACGATCCTCTCATTTACGCGCAGCTTGCGAGGTCGTACGCGCAATTGCACGATCGCGATCAAACTTTGCAATACGTACAACTGGCAGAACAGCACGCCGACTCGACGCCGCCTTCGAAAGCGGATCAGAAGCGCGGAGCAAGCGCAGTCTTCGTCTCTACTGGCGAGGCTCTGAGCACGCTGGGAGATCAAAAAGCCGCAATGGAACGATTTGAAAAGGCGCTCGATGCGCCAGATAGCGATCGCATAGCCGTACGCCTGGCAATCGCCAAGCTCATGGCGAGTGAGGATCATCCGAATGATGCTCAGCGGCAAATTGCATTAGCTCTGATGGAAGCGCGCACCGGAGAAACGCTGCCGCCTACCGGCGAGCAGCTAATGGAGGCAGCGGGCGTATTCCTCGATCTGCACGAGTATCAACTGGCCCAGACCTACCTCGAGCTTGCTCAGGCAGCAGGCGCCCCTGACACGTCTGTGCACGTAGGCCTCGCCAACACTTACTTGGCGCTAGGCGAGACGACCAAAGCCAACGCCGAGCTGAACGCCGTCAGCAGCTCCGCCGACAGTGAGCCCAGCTATCAGTATCTGCTGGCAAAAGCTGCTGTGCTCCGCCAACAACACCAGAGCACGCAGGCGCTTACCGCCTTTGCTCAAGCCGCCGACGCGGCGGGCGAAGATCAACTCGCGCAGCAGGACTTGCTGCAAGCAGCAGCGAATGAGGGGCTGAGGATCAACAGCAGATTGAGTGTTCTTTCAGATTTTTCCATAGAGCCTATTTTTGAAGACACGACGGTTTATCCACTCGACGCAAAGCTGGATGTCCCCAATCCCATCCCCGGCCGTCAGGGACTGCTTCCGCCGCCGCGGTCTTCGATCCAGACGCAATGGACAGGCGCGTTTCACATACACTTCGGGACCTTCCCCGACGCGAGCGGGTTCTTTCAAGTACGCAACGCCCGCGGCCAAATTTCCTTGCCCAGTGCGGACGAGATCGTCAACCGGGATACGACCGACTACTCTTTCAACATTGGGCTGAACCCAACCTTTCACTTGGGAAACAACGTATTCAACTTCAATACTGGGATCCAGGAAACAATTCGGAGGGACTCGCTGCAGCCCGTGGAAATGAACCAGAACCTCTTTCGACAGTTTGTGTACATGTCGACGAGTTCATTTTTCAACATGGTTTCGGTCAACGCTTATGCCATCCGCGAATCTGGACCATTCACCGAGAGCAACCTGAGTTCTCGCGATCTGGCCGGCGCGGTCGACTTCCGCGTCGGGCGGCCGTGGGGAAAAACGGCTTTCGTGACGGGTTGGGGAGCTCGCGACGAACAGTTCTTTCCTATCACTCGCGAGGTTTACTTCACCTCGACCTACGTCGGCATTGAACGCCGGGTTTCCGAGCGACTCAACTTCAGAGTTGTGGCGGAGGACTTGCGCGCATGGCGGGTCGAAGAAAACGATTGGGCAATCGCCCAGGCACTGCGTCCTGCTGGAAGCGTGCAGTTTGCCGCAACGCGCAATTGGAGCCTGCAAGCCTCGGCCGCCTATTCCCGCAACATGGGCTTCCACGCCTATGACGCGGTGCAGAGCGGTTTTGCTGTTTCTTATGCGATGCCCATCCATCACGAGTTCAAGGACCATGCGGGGGAAGTCGAACTGCAATACCCGATACGTTTCTCGGCGGGCATGCAGCAGGAGACGTTTTATAACTTTCCTGGGTCGGGGAGTCAACAGATGAGACCTTATGTGCAAATCAGTTTGTTTTGAGATCGGGATCAGATGAAAATTTGTTTAGTTGCGACTTTTCCTCCCAGTGGCCGGCAGTTGAACGAGTACGCGTTCTATATTGCGCGCGAACTACAGCGCAATCCACGCATTAGTTTGACCATTCTTGCCGACGAGTTGACCAACTACGAATTCGCTACCGATCAGAACGGAAACTCGCTCAAGGCCCCGGAACAGCCGGAACTGCCCGGCTTCGACGTGATCCGCTGCTGGAAATTCAATAGCCTGGCAACCCCAACGCGTTTGTTGAGTGCCATCAGAAGATTGAACCCCGATGTCGTGTGGTTCAACCTCGTCTTCTCGAGCTTTGCAACTCCGGAACATCCAGTTGCCGCTTTCGCCGGATTGAGCGTGCCCGCTCTGACTCGAGCGCTCGGTTACTACACCCATATCACCTTGCACCACCTCATTGAACATGTCGATTTTGCGAGCGCGGGAGTGCGCCAGGAAAGAATGTTTCGTCTCGGCAGTGACCTGGCCACCAGAACCTTACTCAAGGCGAATTCGGTGTCGGTACTGCTTTCTGGGTACCGGCGTACTCTGATCGAGAAATACTCCGCTCAAAATGTTTTATTGGGTACACATGGGACATTCGCGCCCCGCCCAAGCCCCCCAGATTTTTCGAAACGGGGTAATCCGGAACATCGCATTCTGGCAATTGGACATTGGGGAACTTACAAGCGGCTGGAAACGCTGATGGAGGCTTTCCCCGCGGTCCTAAAGAAGGTGCCGAACGCCAAGCTCATCGTCGCCGGTGCTAATCATCATACGAGGCCGGGATATTGGGAGTCGATTCGCGACTCGCAAAGCATGGGCTCGCGCGTCGAGTTCCGGGGATACGTTCCAGAAGAAGCCATTCCTGAGCTGTTCCGTACGACTAGCGTGGTGGTCATGCCCTACGATTCGGCCACCGGGTCGAGTGGTCCGGCGCACCAGGCATGCGAGTATGGGGTTCCGATCGTATGCGCCGACATTTCCGATTTTCGTGACATGGCCGCAGACGAAGATATGGCGATCAACTTCTATAAAGTCGGGGATGCGGCACATCTTGCCGACCAACTGGTCACGATACTGGAATCCCCTGAGCAGCAACGTCGACTAGCCGAGCAGAATTTCTCCGCAGCGATCCAGATGACGTTGCCCAGCGTCGTCCGCAATTATTTACGCTGGTTCGAGCTGAACCGCTGCAAGAAAGCAGTCGGGTCCTTACCGTTGGTTCCACGGGAGCGCCCTTTTTGGCAGCGTTTCACGTTTCCTCGTCTTCGCGCCCTCGCAGCCGGCTGGGCGTTGCGCTCGGAGCTTCTAGCCGAAAATGGAGGGAGCAAGAACAACGATGGTGGCATCGAACACGCAGGCAGCAGCTCTCAATCCATCGAGCTCGGGAATCCAGACGGTTGGCAAAGATCGGAAATCGGCGATTAGTTGATTCGCAACCAAAATCACCAAGGGCTATTAGAGACGAACGCGGATCAAGCGACCCCGGTCGTCGCCATCTTGGTTCGTGCGTTCACTAATTTATCAATACAAGAAAGCCCGTAACCAAGTACAGGACAATCCCCGACTTCCACTGTCCAAGTGTTTCCCCGCATATCGGTGAAATCCCTTCCGACCCTACAGGCTCATTGATTTGAACTGAACTTCCCAGTCGCATCCAATCAGTCCAGAACGGTGAGAAAAAGGAGGGTCGCTTTTGGCAAACGGAAACCCGATTGTTGAAAGGCTTGCACGGCCGAAGTTAACTCCCCTACCTTCCGGTGCCCGCACTGATGCTGCGGGGAAGGCGGTGAACAACGTAATTCTGTTGTCACTCCCAGATGAAGAATACAATCTGCTCCGGCCTCACCTGGAGCCGGCGGAATTGCCGCAATACCATGTCCTGCACGAGCCCGCTGAGAAGATCAACTTCGCATACTTTCTGAACGAAGGCATGACCTCTTTGGTGGCGCTTAGCGCCGATGGCAGAAGCGTCGAAGTCGGCGTCGTCGGCCGGGAAGGGATGGTAGGAATGTCCATCGCTGTGGGTCTGCTACGCGGGACTTTTCGGGCAATCATGCAGATGTCGGGATGGGGAGTGCGAATCAGGTCGGAGATTTTCCAAGAGGTTCTGTTTTGCGCTCCAACACTGCAGTCAGAATTGAGCCGTTTCGCCCTGATGCATGGGATACAGGTCGCCCAACTCGCAGCCTGCAACCGTTTGCACGACATAGAGCAGCGACTGGCGCGATGGCTGCTGATGTGCCAGGACCGCGTGGATTCTCCCTTACTCCCCTTAACTCACGAATTCCTTGCGCAGATGCTTGGCACCGGGCGTCCCAGCGTTAGTTTAGCCGCAGGAGCTCTAGAAAGTGCGGAGCTGATTGAGAATCTGCGTGGCACCGTGAAGGTTTTGAACCGCAAAGGCCTCGAACAAGCCGCTTGTGAATGCTATGGGGTGATCCAGAACTTTAATGGCGGGCTGGGCTTGAGATAGCTCATCCGCTACACCGTTCGGTGTCGAACAGACAAGCTTCCTCCTCGACCACTAGCCTACGCCCACTGTCCAAACATGTCTTAGGCTTGCGGAAGCTTGCAAGGGAGCGGTGTGGAACGTACGACCGGCCGAAGAGAACGAACAGAACGAAGAGGGATGCGAACTGATTCCGCGGGGAGACGAGTCCAGAACTCGATCTTGAAGTCCATTCCAGAGGTTGAATACAATTTGCTTCGAGAACATCTTGAGCCGTTGGACCTGCCCGCGCAGCAGATTTTGCATGAAGCGGGTGCGAAGATCGACTTCGCATATTTCCTGAACGACGGCATGGCATCGCTGGTCGTGCTCACCAGCGACGGCAGAAGCGTCGAAGTGGCTATCGTCGGCAAGGAAGGCATTGTAGGCACGCCGTTGGTGGTCGGCCTGAATCGCGGACCACTTCGGGCGGTCATGCAGATCGTCGGAAGCGGGCTGAGAATCAAATCGGCGGTTTTGATGAACCTCCTGCGCTCGGCGCCGGAGATGCGGCTGATCTGGAACCGTTACGTCCTCGTCCAGGGACTGCAGGTCGCGCAGATCGCGGCCTGCAACCGTCTGCACGAAATTGAGCAGCGTCTGGCACGATGGCTGCTCATGTGTCAGGACCGCATCGACTCGGAAACCCTGCTGGTAACTCACGAATTTCTGGCCCAAATGCTGGGCACCGGGCGCCCGAGTGTGAGTCTGGCAGCGGGAATTCTGCAACGCGATGGCCTGATCGACAATGTCCGTGGCGCGGTTACAATTCTGAATCGCCCCGGTCTGGAAAAGTCTGCCTGCGAGTGTTATATCGCGATGAAGCACTTCAATGGCGGGTCGGGTACGCCATAGCGAAAGCTGATTGTCCGATGCCGAACAGACTTTCACGTCCAACCCATCTTAATCTTAGACGGTATAACTTGGCCGTCAAAAGGAAACTCCTCCGCAACTCCGATATGCATGGTTTGAGGTGAGATCCGGTGGATGCAGAACAGCAAGACAACTGGCGAGCTTTCTATCAGGCGGCACTCCTCGAGTTGGATCCGGTCAAAATGCCGGAGCGGATTGAGCGGGCTTACAGTGCCATACAGATTTGCTTGAACGCCCATCAGAACGGACAAAGTGACGAATACCAGGCTTTGGCGGATGCCTTAGCGAATTTGCGCGTTCTGAGACGCGAAGTTCGGTCTGCAACGGACAGTGCGCCAGAAATTCACACGTCCGTCCCGACCAGACTAACGCCGCCATGACCCGTGCGTTGTAAAGCGTTACTATCTCTATCTCTGCGGTACTGTTGACTCCCCCGCTGATGCAGGCGTCCCATTTGGTACCGTGGGGTGGGCTGGCTCAGTCTGATAGCCCGCGCCCGTCGGCGGCGCTGACGTTGCGTTTTGATCGGGAGTGTTCTGCTGCACAGCCTCACCAATTGACGAACCCGAGACTACGAGTTCCACCCGGCGATTCTGCTGCCGCCCCACCGCGGTATCGTTCGACGCGATGGGCTGGCTCGGGCCGAAGCCTTGCGTGGTTATGGCCGACGAGTTGACTCCCTGGCTGGACAGATAACTACGGACGGCGTCGGCTCTTTCCTGAGACAAACGCTCATTCAATTCCAAACTCCTCGTGCTGTCCGTGTAGCCGTCTATTTCAATATGAATGTCGGGATACGCGATCAGGATCCCCGCGACTTTGGCCAAGCGTTCGCGAGCTGTCGGCTTGAGATCAGCCTTACCGGTATCGAACAGAACATCCGGCATACTCACAATCAACCCTCGCGCACTGTCTTTCGTCTCGAGGACCTGATTCAGTTGCTGCAGCATGCGAGCCCGCATTTGGGCTTTATCGTTTTCCGCCTGCTGACGCGCCTGTTCTGCCTGCTGGGCCTGTTGCGTGGCTTGCTGTTGCGCCAATTCGGCCTGCTGACGCGCTTGATCAGCCTGCGCCGCTTGCGCTTGAGATTGTTGCGCTTGTGCCTGAGCTCGAGCAGCCGCGGCCTGTTGCGCCTGCGCATCAGCTTGAGCTTTCGCGGTCTGGTCTGCGGCCGCTTGGCGTTCTTGTTCGCGTTGCGCTTCTTCCGCACGTTTGATGGACATCACCCGTGCTTCTTCCGCTGTCTGCGTGGCTTCTCGAGCAGCCGTTCCAATCGGTCCATTGCCCTGCTTGCGCCTGTAATAGTCTTCTGCCTGGTTCAGAAGACCCTGCGCCTTCTGCAATTCGGAAGGCGAATATTGACCAGCGCCGGCGTCCTTGGCGATTCGAACCGCATTCCTGGCTTCGAGCAAATCGAGAGGCGTCTTATTGCTGACGTCGTAAACCGGTGAATTGATCGGCTGCACTTGCGAGTTGTAGGTATCGCGCGAAATAAGTTCAAACTTCACATCTACGGGCTCGACGCCACCTTTGGTGTCGTGACGAATCTCATTCTGCGCAACGATGAGGTCGCTCGGCTGCGTGACGGCGAAATCCGGTTCCGCGGTGACGATCAGAGCAAACGCTTGCATATCCACTGTGGTCTGCAGCGAGCTCTTCCCATCGCGTACGACCAACTCTCCCATGTTCCGCGGTCGCCCCTCAGGAGAAATCGCCCACAGAACATAGGTGAGATAGGCCAACCCAAAACTGTTCGCGGGCCGCAAGTGCTGGACATTCGCTTCGATTTTCACCCCTCCAGCCTTGCCTTCCACCTTGGCTTCTCCGCTGACGTCGGAAGACAGATCAGTGCCTTTCAGATCTACTTTCGTGGAACCCTTATGCCGGTAGTCGACCGCTTCAGTGCTGCGGGAGACCACGCTCATGTGGTACCCGGAAGCTTGATCACCAGTGATTGCAGTGTTCTGTTGCGAGACCGCCGGCGAAACCAAGGTTGCGAATGTCAGAAAGAGCAAGGAAGCCGAATATTGTCCGAGTCTAGTCACATGCACCTCATTAGGAGATCCCAACCGCTTGCTTCACACAACCGGCCTGCGGCCTTCAATAATTCGAATCAACAAAACACCGACCACGACCGCGAGCAGGAGATGAATAAAACTACCCAAAGCAACCCCGAGCAACCACAGAACCAGCAGGATTGCGAAAATTGTCCAAAGCATCGTTCGATCTTCTCCAGCTAACCGCAACCCAAGAATGACTGATAGCGACAATCAACCCAATCGGGGAGATACCGTAGGCTCACGAAATAAGTAATGGACGATCACGGATACAAACTAGACGGGACTTTCTCCACTCCCGGTGCTCCGCTGGGGGCGCTTAAGTGCAGCAAGTTCAGCAAAATTCATACCACCATTCCCAGCCCACTTCGTGCTCGGTTTCAGCATCGTAAGAGCGGAATTGAGCCACTCGCGTCGTACGGAGCTAGAGATGAAGGCTTTCCGAATTTTGGTCGCGGATGACCATGAGGTTGTGCGACGTGGGATCCGCGTCCTGATCGAAAGCCATCCTGGATGGGAGGTGTGCGGCGATGCGGTGGATGGACGTGACGCGGTGGAACGGACCAGGGAACTGAAGCCAGACCTGGTTCTGCTCGACATTGGAATGCCGAATCTTAACGGCATCGAAGCCGCGCGGCAAATTCTCTCGAACTGTCCTGCGACCAACATCGTCATTCTGACCATGCACTACTCACAACAGACCGTGAAGGAAGTACTGGCGGTTGGAGCGCGTGGTTTTCTGCTTAAATCGGATGCTGGCCGTGACCTCGTGACGGCCGTGGAAGCGGTCCAGGATAATCGCACGTTTTTTACCAGCAAGGTCACAGAAATCGTGGTGGACGGATATTTCAACCCGACCCCGAAGGAATCGCCGCCTCTCAAGAATCGTCTAACCCCCCGGGAGCGAGAGGTCATGCAGCTATTGGCGGAGGGAAAAACCAGCAAGGAAGTGGCCGTAGCTTTGAATCTCAGCGTAAAAACTGCCGAAACCCATCGCACGAACATCATGCGAAAGCTTGACCTACATTCGGTCGCTGACCTGACCCTTTATGCGCTTCGCAATGGAATCGCACAGGCTTTCTAGTCACTTCCATCGTTCGTGATTCAATGGCTTTTGGAACAAAGGTGGTTATCCGCCTGGAGAGTACCGAAGGCGGAAGATCGCAACTCAGCAACTTTCTTCTGCCATAAGGTGTCGAGGGTATTGCCGGGTAGCGTTGCAGGGCTATACCCTTCAAAAAGCGTCGGGAAATTGGCCTTTATCTAAGGGTGGATGGGAGAGATTTTATTGGTTCGGATCCTTGTAGCGGACGATAACCCAGCTATCCGACGTTGTCTGCGCGGGTTGCTGGATCACCACGCCGATTGGCTTGTCTGCGATGAGGCCAGCAACGGTAGGGAAGCAGTTGAGAGGTTCCGCGACGCCAAGCCTGACCTGATTGTGATTGATTTCCAAATGCCGGAAATGAATGGTTTGGACGCCGCGCGCCACATTGTCGACCTGTCGCCCAACACGCCGATTCTGATGGTGACCATTCACCTGTCTAAACAATTGAGCGACGAGGCCCGAAAGGTAGGAATACGGGGGGCTTGCGCAAAAACGAACATCAACAACGTTGTAGATGCGGTTGGGGCGCTGCTTCGTAAAGAGACTTACTTTCCGAATTGAGAGTCACGAGGCGGCCGAGGCATCGCTAGCCTTGGCCGGTTCCGAAAGCGGCAGAATCACGGAAATCAATGTGCCGTTCGTGTTGCGAATGTCAAGCTGACCGCCAAGTTCGCGCAGCCGCTCCCGCATTCCTGCGAGCCCCACGCCAGAATTGGTCCCCTTGGCGCGAAAATTATCTAACAATCCCATGGGGATGCCTCTTCCGTAGTCCTTGACTTCAAGAATAACTTTGTCGGGAAAAAGCTTGAGAGCCACCTCTGCTCTGGAACTGCCGGAATGGCGGTGAATGTTGGTCAAACTCTCCTGCAAAACACGAAAAAGCCCAAGTTCGATCGGTCGCGGCAAACGGCCAACATCCGCGGGCAAATCCACCTTTACTTCAATTCCGCTGCGCTGCGCAAATCCCTCCACGTACCACTTCGCTGCAGATGCGAACCCGGCTTCGTCCAAAAGCGGGGGATGCAGTAGATGCGAAATCGTTCGGGTCTCAGCAATCGACTGATCCAAGAGATGTATCGCCTCGGACAAAAGCCTATCGGCAGGCTGAGAATTGCTGAACATGTCTAGGTTCATTTTTACGGCAGCCAGGTACTGCCCCAGACTGTCGTGAAGCTCGCGGGAAAATCTTCGGCGCTCTTCATCTTGTAGCTGCAGCAGACGGCCCGTCAGACTTCGCAGGGATTTTTCGCTGTCACGAACAGTGCGTTCTGCCTGTTCGCGGGCTTCAAGCTCCATATTCAGAAGCTTATAATGCACCGAAAAAAGGATAAGCGCCAAAATAAATGTGACCATCAGGACAACCACCGCCAGGACGAACAGTCGGTTGGAAACTCTCGCGCGCCCATCCAGCAATCGCTGCTCTTCATCCCTCATTAGCTGCATAGTGGAAGTGATTTCGGAGTTAATTGGCAATGCTCGACGGGATATCTCCGCTTGCCCTTGCTCGTCCTGGGGGGCAGATTTTTTGAGCTCAATCGATTCTCGAAAGAGAGCTACTCGGCGTCTGGTCAAGTCTTCCAGACGCGTGCAAAGTTTCTGCTGCTCTGTATTATCTTTGGTCAGGTCGCGCACATGCTGCAGAGCTTGGTCAATGCGGGGAACTACACCCTCAAACTTGCTCAGGAAGTCGGCGTTCCCGGTAACTACGTAGCCCGAACGAGCACGTCCGGCGTCTAGCGCAGTCGAATCGATACTCCCCAGAGCAGCCTGAACTTCGTGAGTGTGAACCACCCATTTCTGACTTTCCAGAAGCCGCACGATCGTCAGATAAGTTGCCAGTCCGCTTAAGAAGAGCAGAATGACAGCCGACGCGAACGCCGCTTGCGCTCTCTTACGCGGTGGCATCATTTGTCGCGACATGGATTCGAGCAAGAGCTCGGATAATCAGATTTCATCGTGTTGCGGGTCAGCGCCTGCCAGTTGCGGTTTTTTCTTCAGATCGGTCACCAGTCGCCACAACTTCTGGGGATCCATCTCAATGGTAGTGTGCTGGCGGAGCTCAAGCCATATTTTATCAAGTCTCTCCGCCATCACTTGCCTTCTTACCCGCGACGGAACCAGCAAGTTACGGCAGTTTCTGGCTTTCAAACGCCGGGCTCTCAAGCGCGTGACTTTCAAAGGGGAGCTATTCATGATGCCACGTCGCGTCCAACAGCCGCTGAAGGAAGGCGGGGTTGGCATTCGTTTTGGGTCAGGACGCGCAGCGCTCGTAGAGCATCTGCCATTGCTGCCTCTTCCTCGCTGGCGCGGGTACCGGCCCGTTTTAGCTCTTCACTCCTTTCATAGATGGCCTTTTCTGCGGCGTCAATTCGCCGCTGCAATTGTTCCGCCCGAACCTCCAGCAGAGCCGCCTTGTATAACTCGTGCCACGAAAGATTCATCGTTATTCTGTTCTCCAGCTGCATGAATGGAGCATACATCGCTCACTAAAAAAGGGTGGAAATAACAGATCCGCAAGAATTAAAGAAGCCGTGGGCAGCAAATGAGTCGTCGGAATATCGCGAGGGATTAGCACTTACGATAAAAGTATCCAGGTGCGATCAGAAAAAAATGCTTGACAACGATGCACAAGAATCCTATAAGTCATTGGTAACTTACATGGGAGTATGTAAAGCGTATGACTAAAGAACACCTAAGGAATCAAAAGCCCACCTTGAACTATGACCGGGTTGTGCTCGCGAACCTTAAGAAAAATCGACGCGGAAAACACCACGATCTGATTCAAGGAATTTTTCAGGACCTGGAAACATTGCCGACCGGCTCGGCAATCAAGATCCCCCTGGCAGAGGCGGATGGAATCACATTGGCGAACCTGCGGTCCGCCGTCCATCGCGCATCGGCGTCAAGAGACTTGGCAGTTGAGACCCTTTCAGACGACGAGAATTTTTATATCTGGAAGAGAACGGATGACTGAAAGCCTCGCTCGTGATGGTAGTGTCTGGGGTGATCGTGCCCGTAGCACTGCCTTTGAGCTACCGGCGGAAACTCCGCTAACGGTATACAGGATTCCCTGTATGTCGCAACTAGGTTATACGAACTAGAATCACACAGTTCATCGGCATACTTGTCGTTCCCTGTAAGCGCATCATGATGAGCGCCGCCCGAAGCGACAAGGAGTTGAGTCAATATGAGCACTGCGAACACTCCAAGTCCCGAAGCTGTATCCCCCGCGCCACTGGCGCATTGGGTAGACCACAGCCAGCCCGCGCACATAGTTCAGTTCTACGGAGACGACGGGTTCCTTCTCGATGAGTTGAGCCGATTCATTGGCACCGCTTTGGGAGCAGGAGATGCGGCCGTAGTTATCGCAACTAAGGAACATCGCGATGGGTTGAGCCGAAGGTTGCAAATGTGGGGCTTGGATCCGACGTGGGCCGTTGCACAGGGGCGCTACGTTGCAATCGATGCGGCCGAGACTCTGTCCAAGATTACGTTAGACGGTTGGCCCGACGCGGCTCGTTTTACCGAGGTGGTGGGCACCCTGATCGCGACAGTCGCGACCGCTCCAGGAGGCGAATCCCGCCGGGTTGCCGCATTCGGAGAAATGGTCGCTCTGTTGTGGGCGGAAGGGAAGCCGGAAGCCGCGATCCGTCTTGAACAGTTGTGGAACGACTTGGCAAGAACCCACTCCTTCTCACTTCGCTGCGCATACCCGATGTCCAGTTTTTATCGCGAGGAACACGGCGACTTGCTTCTGAAGATATGTGCTGAACATTCCAATGTGATCCCCGGTGAAAGCTATACCGGCCTGGTCAACCAGGACGCGCGCCTCCGCACGATCGCTCACCTGCAACAAAAGGCGCAGGCGCTCGAGACCGAAATCGCGGAGCGCCGTCGGGTCGAGGAGAAACTCCGGCGTAGCCAGGTCGAGCTGGAATCCCTGGTGGAACAGCGTACCGCTGCGTTGCGCCAGCTTTCGTCACGGCTGTTGAGTCTGCAGGACTCCGAGCGCCGCCGAATTGCTCGTGAGCTGCACGATAGCCTGGGCCAGTACTTGGTCGCGTTGAAGCTCAACGTCGATATACTTCGGCAGTCTCCAGGGCGCGGAGAATTGTGGGCGCAATCGGAAGAGCTGATGGAGCGTTGCATCGCTGAGGTTCGTACCCTTTCCTACCTGCTCCACCCTCCGACTATGGACGCGGTCGGCATCGCTTCCGCCGCTCGCTGGTATGTCGAGGGCTTTGGTCTCCGCAGCGGCCTCAAGCTGACGCTGGATGCTCCGGACGACCCGGTCCGCTTGCCCGATGCTATCGAACTCGCCCTTTTCCGCGTGCTGCAGGAGGCTTTGACCAATGTTCATCGCCATTCTGGTGCCTCCGCGGCGGACGTTCTGATTCGGCGAGCTTCCGGACGGGTGATTTTGGAAGTACGGGACAACGGCCGCGGAATGCAGCAAGACGTTCTCAATCGCTTTCGCGAATCCGGAGCAGGGACGGGGGTTGGGTTGATGAGCATGCATGAGAGGGCCCGTGAACTCGGAGGCAAGATTCAGCTGGAATCAAGCGGCGCAGGTACATCGGTACGGATAACAATACCCGTCCCTCCTGATTGCGCGCGAGAGCACGGGGGAAATTCGTAATTACAGCGTCACTGTTATTGCGAAGCAGTCGTTCAAAGACTTGGATCAGCAGTCAGACGATGTGGTGGAGGAACAATAACGTCGATATACTCCGAAGACTTAGTTTTCAGCCCTCCCTCGGGAGCTAGAAGCAATTTATGACAGTTCGCATTCTGGTTGTGGACGACCATCCCGTTGTGAGGCATGGGCTCAGGACTTTGCTGGGGGGCCATCCTGAGTGGGAAATAATCGACGAAGCAGCAGACGGAGTTGAGGCCGTCGATAAAGCCGACCGCTTGAAGCCGGATGTCGTCGTGCTGGACATCACGATGCCGAAGATGAGCGGATTGGAAGCATGCCGGCTCATTCGGAAGCGGGTGCCAGCATCCGAGATCCTGATTGTTACGCAACACGACTCTCCCCACATGATGCGGGAGGCGTTGGAAGCGGGCGCGCGGGGTTATGTTGTGAAGTCCAATGCGTCTCGCGATTTGCTCGCGGCAGTGGAGGCGGTGAGCCGGCATCTGCCTTTTCGAGCTCTGAATGAACAGTCTGTTGATTCTGTCTGAACTGGATTTTCGAACGTCCCAATACTCACGGAGGTGAGCAATGAAGTTGCGAATCCTGATAGCTGACGATCATGAAGTCGTGCGTCGTGGGTTGTGTGCGCTCCTGCAGGCACGCGAGGGTTGGGAAATCTGTGCTGAGGCCAAGGACGGACGCGAGGCCGTCGAGAAGGCAGCGCAATTGAAACCCGACGTTGTAATCTTGGATGTTGGGATGCCAAACCTCAACGGGTTGGCGGCGACCCGGCAGTTGACCCAACTCGATCCTCATTGCAAGGTCATCGTGCTGACGATTACGGATTCGGATCAAGTCATCCGGGAGGCTTTGGACGCGGGCGCTCGCGGATTTGTCCTGAAATCCGACGCTGCTCGCGATCTGGTCTCTGCGGTCGAGGCGTTGCAGCGCAACCGGATGTTCTTTACTCCGCGAGTCAACGATATGGTGCTCGCTGGCTTTCTGGATAGAGGCCACCACGGGTCAAGTGGAGAGCCTCCTAGGTTGCCGAAGTTGACCTCGCGCGAACGCGAAGTGATCCAGCTTCTAGCCGAGGGCAAAAGCTCCAAAGAAGTCGCCTGTGTCCTCAACTTGAGTACGAAAACCGCCGAGACACATCGCAGCAACATCATGCGTAAACTTGGATTTCACTCGATCCGAGATCTGGTAGTTTACGCTGTTAAAAACAACATTATCCAGGTCCAGATGCCATCTCAACTTCAGAATCCGACAGAAGGGTCAGCGGCGTAGCAGCAACCAGCCTGCGTTTCGTTGGGTCGTTCACGATCAGCGACTCTCTGTCGGAGTCCGACTCTCTTCTGTCCAGGACGTCCTTCCTTTGCCTGGTGCATTCGCGTGACTAGCTTCTGCAGCCTATCAAACCAGCGCTGCCTACCTGGAGTTAGCCCTAAAAACTTGATTTGGTGAAATGCCGCCGCCCTCATCTACAGCAAACACTCTAGATAAATACGACAGCATAGGGGTCGAACTTGGCATCAGAAGTGAGTACAAATTTCACGGAAGCTTGACTTGCACAGACGGCGCCGTTGAGAAAAAAAAGAACTCGCGATGGCGATTCAGTTGCTTTTGCTGTCCGTGTTCGCGTTCGCGAGCCGCTTCGTCATTCGGAGGTTCTGACATGAAACGCGAAATAATCACGCTGATTGGGTTGGCGTTCTTCCTGCTAGTGTCGTCCTGGGCGTTCTCACAGACCGAAGGTCCACAGCCTTGTCCTGACGTGATCCCAGGTACTCTCGGATGCGAACCAGTCGCGTGGTCGCAATTGCAGGAACCAGTGCCGCTGCCCGAGCCAGGAGCAGAGCCGGCGCCGCCTCCGGATCAGGAATCCTCCCAATCGACGGGTTCCCAAGACCAGCCGGCAACGGCGAAGCAAAGTATTAAAGGCATCATCGTGAGGCAGGGCGAAAAGTTCGTCCTCAACGCCGGAGACAATACAACGTACCAACTCGATGACCAAAATAAAGCCAAGCAATATCAAGATAAACAAGTAAACGTCGTCGGCATCTTGGACGCCGAGAGCAACACTCTACACATTGAGACCATCGAGCTGGCTTCCTGACGCTCGGCCGAATTCATGAACAGCATTTCAGCCCCAACGAATAAGGAAAAAAACAACGAGTACAGGATTTTTCCTTGAAAGACTAGGGAGTCCGCTCGATAGCCTAGAACGCTTCCAAGCCCCAAGCTAGTCGTGACTTGGGTTATCCCTTGATCGGAGGTTACATGAACGCGAAAGCAACTGTTCTATCTCTTGTACTGCTCTCGGCAACCTGGATGGTGGCCCAGAGCGGAGGTTCGGGCAGCGCAGGATCGGCAGGCGGCCATGCGGGAACTGCGGGCCAAAGCGCAACACCCGGCCAGTCGAATACTCCCGGAAACAGCAATTCAAATCCGGGTACGGCATCGCCGACTCCGGGAACTGCGGCGCCGACGCCGGGCACAGCAGCACCGCAGCCCGGAACCGCGGCTCCTAATTCCGGAAGCACCAATCCGGATACCAACAACCCTTCGACACAAACACCGAACAACACTCCGGAACCTGGTAACGCTTCGCCGGGCGCGGGAAATCCGGGAAGCACGACCCCGCCGTCAGACCAGACGCCGCCGAATGCTCAACCGCCGAACGGCGGCGCGAATAATGGTACGACCGCGCCTCCCAACTAGAGGAGTTGAACGGTCGTCGTTTTTTGCGCAGGGTCCTCGCTGTCGCACTTGGAGCGCGAGCATCCTGCGCAGTTTTTTTGCGCCTCGGCTGAACATGCACAAACGGCGTCTGGGACGACAATGCTTGTCGTCTCGATGAGTAGTGCCCATCGGCAGGATCTGCGGAGCCCGGCCGCCCCTTTTCGTCACTCCACTCAAAAATAAAGGGAGCCGGTAGCGCGGCTCCCGTTCAGTATTCGTTTCTTGGACCGTCTTAGCTGGCCTTGCGTCTCTCGTCCAGGTCGGTTTGGTGGGACTCAACTGCGTTCCATTCGTCAACCTGTTTTTGAGCCGCTTCTCGAGCGACGCCATAGCGCTCTTGAATCTTCCCGACCAGTTGATCGTGCTTTCCGTCGATGACGTTAATGTCATCGTCGGTCAATTTGCCCCAACGTTCCTTCAGTGACCCTTTCACCTGTTTCCACTTGCCCTGCAGTTGATCTGAGTTCATTCGCTTTCTCCTTTATGTGTTTAGTATTAAGCTCCGACAGGCTGCCTGCGCAGTCCAACGAGAGGTTCCGATATCACTCGCTGTTCTGCCTCAAACTGCGCGAGGTAGCTGCCTATCGGTCTCTGTGTCGTCAGAGCTAGCCTCGCCGCTCGACGAAACATCCTGAGCGCCGGTCCGTTCCAGCACCTGCTTTGCCCGCTTTATCCACTCCGAGCTGTCGCAGTGAACGGAGAGCAGGATGCCGCCATCCTTAACCCTTCCTTCGTAGCGCTTAGCCTCGTATTCTGGAATGCCCATCCCGACGAGCGCACCAGTGATTCCGCCAACTGCGCCACCGACACCTGCGCCCGCCAGGGCAGCCATAATCGGTCCAGCTGCAATAAACGGCCCTAAACCTGGAATCGCGAGTGCACCAATGCCCAGCAGCCATCCCATCGCGCCGCCGAGCACTATTCCAGTTCCCGCGCCGGTCGTTGCTCCTTCCGGCGCCTTGGTGCCTTTCTCGTGCGCAAAATCTCTGGACCCTGCGCTCTCCGGGAGTAGTACAGAAATGTCCCGGTTACTGAATCCCGCCGCTTTCAGGCCGTCGACACCCATTTCCACGGTGGTGTAGCTTGGGTAGATGCCGAATACGGCTGTGTTTTTTCCTGACATTATGAATCCTCCTTGGATTGTCTGATTGCAATGCTTAACGTGTCGATTTGACGTTCAACTGGTCGGTCACATTCCCCGCGCCCGCCACTTCTGCGGCTTTGGCCTCGAGCGACCGTTTTTCGTCGTCCGATCGCACGGGCCCCTTCAAGGTCACTTGGCCATTTTGCGTAATGATCTTCACGTTGTGGGCGTAGGTCGACAAAGACTTATCCTTGACGATCGATTTGCGAATCTGTTGTGTGATGTCTCGGTCAGACCGATTGTCCTTCTGTTGATCCGCCGTGGGCTGATTTGTGTTCTGATCTCCCCGATTCATTTGGGTGTTGTCGGCACCAGCATTTTGAGAGGCTGACTGCTGGGCCAGCATCCAAGACCCGCTCAGCAGAGAGCCCATGAGTAACACGGTCTTGATACCGCTGTTCATATTCATTGAATAACTCCTTGCGTTAAGTGCGTTAAGTCGAACGTGATGGCGGAATCACACTCATCCTGCATGACCGGTCAATGCCAGAAACTCGAAACTCGGTTTCCAAACCGCCGCCAAGCTTCTGCATTTTGACCATAATTTGTGTGTACGCGCGTGCCAATCGAGTACGGCCCCTAGTTCATCCTCGGATTGACAGTAGAGGAGCAAACTCAAGTACCGCGAGTACGGTGTTCATGTACCAAGTTCACCTGATGGCTTTAACCGCTCGGGGAGGCCTATGCTCTGCTGGCGAAAGGGCTGCGTAGAACTCGCGCGAAAGAGCGCGATTCTCGCGCCTCAAACTCGAAGTAAAAGGAGCGGAACATGCTTTGGACAATTTTCGTAATACTGCTGGTCCTGTGGTTGTTGGGGCTGGTGAGTTCGTACACCTTGGGAGGTTTTATTCACATTCTCCTGGTGCTGGCGCTTGTGGTTCTGGTGATCAATCTCTTGAGCGGGCGCAGAACCGCGATCTGAGACCTGGCATGGGGGTCGAAGCGCGAAGAAATGCATTAGAGTCGACCATGCTGCTAACACGACAGATGTTCACGAAAGGCGCGGTCCTTTTATTCGTGCTCCTCTATTCAGGAGTCGGAAACGGATATTCTGTACTCACGCACGAAGAGATGGTCGACTTGCTGTGGAAGGATCAGCTGCGGCCGATGCTGCTGGCGCGTTTTCCCCAGGCTACTGAAGAGGATCTGAAACAAGCTCACGCCTATGCCTATGGAGGCAGCGTGGTTCAGGACATGGGTTACTATCCGTTTGGCAGCAAGTATTTCAGCGATTTAGTGCATTACGTACGGAGTGGCGATTTTGTATCGGCCCTCATCCAGGATTCTTCGGATCTCAATGAGTACGCCTTCGCGTTAGGAGCGCTTTCACACTACGCTTCGGACAATAGCGGGCATCCCACCATCAATCGTGTAGTTGCGTTAACATTCCCCAAATTGCGTGCGAGGTACGGACAACAAGTAACCTACGTCGACGATCCCAAAGCCCACATTCGCACTGAGTTCGGCTTCGATATGGTTCAGGTCGCGAAAAACCGGTACACCTCCGACAACTATCACGACTTCATCGGATTCAACATTTCCAAGCCTCTTCTAGAACGGGCATTCGCGGAGACGTATGGTCTGCAGCTGCAAGACGTGATGCACAACGAAGACTTAGCCATCGGAACTTTTCGGCGCGCCATCAGCAAAATCATCCCCGACATGACTCGTGTCGCCCTTCTATCACGGCGCAAGGAGATCGTCCACGACACCCCGAATTTCAACGAGAGGGAATTTCTCTATCACCTTTCCCGGGCGAACTATCAGAAGGAATGGGGAAACGGATACCGCAAGCCGGGACTTGGCACGCGCGTGCTGGCGTTCTTCCTAAAGATTGTGCCCAAGGTAGGACCGTTCAAAGCAGTTGCTTTCAAGATTCCTGACACACAGAACGAGGACATGTATATCAAGAGCATCAATAAGACCGTGGATGACTATGGCGCGTTGTTACGCGAGCAAAGAGTGGGACAGCTCAAGCTCGCGGACATGGATTTCGACACTGGCCGTGAAACTCGCGCTGGAGAATATTCGTTGGCGGATCAGACCTATGCCCATCTGCTGGACGATTTGGCTAAGCGCAATTTTGATCAAGCATCTCCCCAACTGCGTCAAAATATCCTTAGCTTCTACGCCGATCCGAATGCGCCCATCGCCACGAAAAAGAATGCGAAAGCCTGGAAAGTCGCTCAAGAGCAGTTAGATAAGTTGAAAGTGACCAGCGCGGATCATGCACTTGACACTGCCTCGTCCAGCGCTCCACTCCAAACGTCCTTGCAATAGCTAACGCGCCTGCCGTGCAGAGCAACCTTAATTAGGCCTCGCGAAATTCTTCCACGGGTATTTCGGGTTCGAGCAGCCATCTCCTATAGAGACCCATCAAGGCCCGCGATACAGGATTCACTGTATTCCCAATTTTTGGCCGTTCTAGTAAATATCGTCTATTAATTACGTTGGAGGCAATCATGGAAGCAAGGGCACATCTACCTTCTTCTGATATAGGCGACTGGAAACAGCTCTATATGGCCGCGCTTTTCGAGGATGACACGGCCAAGATCCCGCAACGCATCGCCGAGGCGGAAATGGCCCTCGCAGCGCGAGCCGTTGAACTTGGTGAAGATGGAAACCAAGTTCGAGAGCAACAAGCCATGGAGAATGCCACGTATTTCTTACGTCTCCTGCGAAAAATTGAGAGCAAGGCAATTACCCGGTACGAATCGTCCCATCGTATCGCAGCTGCGTCGTGTCGCCAGGAAGAGTGGGCTTAGCAGGATATTCGCAAGGCCCATCCGTACCTTTTCACGGTCCACGCGCGGGCCAGTCGAGTCAGCAAAATATCCTGCCATCGGTCGGAAAACAAATCTTCAAACCCCGTTTCTTTTCGATGTGGCCGCTATTCATCCTGTTCACACGCGGCCAGTCAGAACTAGAATAAGCACGATAACCACCACCAGGCCAAGGCCGCCGCTGGGATAGTATCCCCAGCCTGAGCTGTATGGCCACGTCGGCAATGCGCCGACCAAGAGTAACACCAGGATGATTAGCAGAATCGTTGACATTAGTCTCTCCGTTAAGCAGAAATTACCGGCAAGCGATGCCGGTGTACATTCAAAGTTCCCGGGTTACGTACACAGAATTCGCGTCCACGGGGCGTGCCAGCCGCTTGGTTCCGATCATTGTTTCCGGCTCTCACGAAGCTAAGCTATAAGAGTGAAGCACTACTTTGTATCCGGTTAACCGAGTACCTCGCAGGGTTTCATGCTGTATCTTTTTCGAAGCTAATGAGATTTCGGCATGCTCAAAAAAGGCAGACGTTGCAAGCAACATCTCTACCGTATTTTTTTCTGTAGAGACGTAGCTTGCTACGTCTCAAGGCGCTGCCGAACGCGGCGGATTGGGTGCGGCTTTATAGTCGCTCAGGTAACAGCATCGAAATGTTGAGCGGTCTGCTAGACGTTGAATAGGCGGTATGCAGCAGGCGGTTGTTGTGACTGAAGCAATGTGATGGCCACGTTGTGAACCGGAATTCCGCCAGCAGTTTGCCCGTTCAACTTTCCGTTGTGAGCATGCCCGTGTACGACCAGATCTGCGCCATGCCGGTCGATTACCTCTGCCAGGCGTGAAGTTCCAAGAAAAGGTGAAATCTCCGGCGCCTCGCCTTCTGTGGTTGCGGCTATGGGCGCGTAATGCAGCACGACCACACGTTTGGTAGTGCGCAGCTGTGACATGGCGCGTTCTAGTTTCAAAGCCTCATCGATCGAAGCCCTCACAAACGCTTTGATCTCAGGTTCGCCAAAGGCCGTCAGAATTCCGCGTCCAAAGCCGCCTACGAATCCTTTCGTGCCTGCGAAGCCCACTCCGTCACGCTCATAGGCGCTTCCGTCCAGCACTTTGATTCCTTCCGCTGTCATCATGCGAACCAGTTCGGCGGTTTGTTCGCTTTCGTAGTCGTGGTTCCCCAGGACTGCGACAATGGGAATCCGCAAACGCACAAAAGTGTTGAGCAACGGTTCCATTTCCGCGGGACGGCCGTAGTTGGTTAGATCTCCTGCGACAATCAGCAGATCAGCCTCTTCGCGAACCTTATCAAGCTGGTCACGCAATACGGTGGCGCTCTGAGCGGCGAAGTGCAAGTCGGCAGTGGCAGCGATCCTCATATCTCCATTTATTTTCTTGCTGCGAACGGTGCCGGAGCAGCGGCCTTTACTCCGATCTTCGACAACCTGCGCGATCGGTATTCCTGCAGGACATCGTCAAGTCCCCAGTCTTTTACGTCAATCGCGAACATGTTGTCATCGATCAGGCTACCGCGAAACCTGCCCTGGCCATCTGGTTCCAAAACGAGTTTGCGAAATCGTTCCAGAAGGTCTTGCCACAAGACCGCCGGAACATAGTGAGTTTGTGCCGGGTAGACGTATCGGAACAAGACCAGAGCCCAAAGCAACATCTCCCAATGCTCGCCGGCGAGATGAAGAATGCGGCCCCAATCCAGGTTTCCCGCGGTCCCATAAATGATGTGTACAATGTCTGCGCCGTCAAACCTCTCACGCCGTGTCACAAAGAGCTTGGACACCAGCAACTCCTCCGGTGCCAACACCCGGGTTGGAACGCCGAGGACCGACGCCGGCTCTGCGTGGCGAATCCATGCCTCATCGACGCTGAACGCGGCATTGCTCATGCCAGTGATGAGGTCTACGAAATAGTCATCGCGACGAACTTTGGCAAGCCATACGGGATCGCACACCTCACATTGGAATCCCTGTCCTTCCAGGAATCGCAAAGCGTGGAACCAGTTCTCTGAGGCCAGGAAAAGGTCGAGGTCCTTGGTCGTGCGGCATATCCCCGTGTGCCGCAGCAACGCATAAGCACCGGCGACGGCGTAAGGAATGCGTTGCTGCTCAAGCGCTAGGAGCACGTCTCGAGCCAACGCTTCCTGCTTCTCCGGAAGTTCCGCGGGAAAGGACGAAGTTATCGGCAGACTCTCGGGCGCATCGGCGTGTTGAGACATTTGCGAGCCTGCCTTTCTCCGTCGTTGCTCCCAGAGCCCGTGATCCGTTGCTCGCACGGGTTAGCAGGAGATGCACGTTCTTAAGATGCCACAAAAATGAACAACGGCCAGACCACAATGGTCTGGCCGCAATTGAAATGCGCGTAGTCTATTTCGAGTGTGTGCCTGCAGAAGCGGTGGTGTATGGTGAAGGTTTCTCGACCGTGCCCTGCTCCCGCGCCTGAGTGGAATACTTCTTTACTGCAGCCAGGAAAGATTCACTTCCCGCAGGAGGCGCAACCTTGCCCCTCAAAATGTCAGCGAACGGGATAAGTTTGCCGTAGAGCAGAGTAGTCTCGTCCTTACCCTGGTCTACGACGGCGCCGCTTAAATCGATACCGGCAAAAACTCCGCGAGCTCGAGAGTATGTCAGCACTTCCGCTCGCATCGAGATATCAGTGTCGGCGGCAGTGTCACGACCAACCGGTCCGGCAGCGGCCGAAGCGTCAGCTCCAAGTTTGAACTTGCTGGAAAGCAGATGCTGCATTCCCTGGTCATTGGTGACAACCATTACAAGATCAATCGCCTGGCCGCCGAGCTGCAGTCCCCAACTGCCGCCAGTGATAGTGATCGGGGCAGGAGCGCTCCACCCCTTGGCCGTCCTGCACGTCGCCACACCCTTGCCGCGCTGACCGCCGAAGACGAAGGCAACTTTAACCACTGACGGTACTACAGCGATACACTTGGCATGGTCCATGACCTTGTCGGGAATCGCTTTGTCAGGAGTTGCCATAATCTGGTCCAGCACTTCAGCCGATTTCACGATGCGCTTTTGAATATCGGACTGATCTTTATCATTGTCGTTGTCCGCGGCCCAGCTCATGCTGGCCAGAATCAAGATGACGCTGGCGAGCGTCAGGAGGCATTTCGCTACCGCACTATTTCCTACTCTCATCGCAAACCTCTTCTGCCCTATGCGGGCACGCAGGATTTCTTTCGTCAAGCTCCTAAACTTTATCTTTGCCTATCAATTGCGTTCCATCCGGTCCATGCCGTATATGCGGCGTGGACATGCCTTAGTCAGACGCAGCGATTACACAGCCGGTCCGGCCAATTGCGGCATGTTCGAAGCCGCTTGTATGGCTAGGCTCGGCCCAATTGCCAGCTCCCAGTCTTCAAATAGAGGTCTAGCAGGTTTGGTGTGCGAGCGCTGAGTTTGGACCGCAATGGAGCGGGCTTCGGGGGCACGCGCCAGCAACTCGCGAATTCGCAACTTCGCTTTGTGCAGTTGAGACTTTGAATTTCCTACGGAGCAGCCGAGCATCTCCGCGATCTCCTGGTGCTCGTAGCCCTCGACTTCATGCAGGAGGAAGATAGTCCTATATCCTGGGGGGAGTTCCTTGATTGCATGAGCCAACGCGACCCGGTCGACGCAACCTGCCAGGCCAGGGTCTCTGGTTCCGTACTCCCGGCGAATCTTGGCGCCGTCGCTGTTGCTGTAAGGTTCGTCCAGAGAAACTTGGCACAATGACTTTTTCCGAAAGTGCATCAGCACCGTGTTTACCGCAATGCGGTGAAGCCATGTCGAAAACGCTGAATCTCCGCGAAAGGTGGCGATCTTGCGAAACACCTGCAAGAACGCATCCTGGGTGAGATCTTCCGCTTCGGCGGCATTATTGGTCATGCGCAAACATACGGAGTAGATCCGCGCCTTGTGCGCATGAAATAAAGCGGCAAACGCATCGGAATCGCCTTGTTGGGCGCGCTTAACGATATCGGAATCCAGAGAAACTGTGCCCGTACTTGCAGAGTCGCTGTTCACCGGAGTGCTCCTTTCAAGTCTCAGATCCATCTCGTGTGTGACGAATTGACCTTCGTCGCATTCACATTTTGGAGAGTAGAGTCGAAAGCGAAAATGGTCTATCCAGTGCAGCCTGTAGGCGTTTCTAGATGTTGCTGTACATCTGGTGGGGTATTCGATGAGCGTGCTCCGGCGAGAATGTAAAGTGTTGTCACGTGATCCGTTCTTCTTTTTATTCTGTTTTGTTCCTTCTCTTTTTTGTTCTTTGCACCTGTTCCACCATCAGAATTGTCGAGACGACGAGCTGCTACAGAGAATCCTTACGAACAGTACAGAGTCGGTGGGATTCCCTTCACGCATTTATCGACCTATTCTGCCCGCATGGAATGTTCCCTCAACGTGCCTACCTATCGAGCAGGAGCCAGTGGAACAATGCTGGCTCCTGCTTCTCGCCCTCGCCGGCGGTCTGGAAGAAGTTGATGAGAGTGTTTGATCTGTAGCGCTGCATAGGGCTCGTTCTTTAATCGTTTCACCATCTTTTTCCTGGAGGATCAAAGTGAAAGTAAATTCGCTGCACGACTTGTATCTGGAACAACTCAAGGACTTGTATGACGCAGAACATCAATTGATCAAAGCATTGCCAAAAATGGCAAAGGCATCTTCTTCGGCTGAATTGCGTGAAGCTTTCGAGGAGCATCTGGAAAAAACAAAAGAACATGCTAGACGCATTGAAACCATTTTCGAGTCAATGGGAGAAGATGCAAAGGGGCAAAAGTGCAAGGCCATGGAAGGTCTGGTGAAGGAAGGCGGCGAGGTTATCGAAGAGGACATGGAGGACGGCGTGAAGGATGCTGCTCTCATCGCTGCCGCCCAGCGGGTTGAACACTACGAAATGGCGGGATATGGCTGCGTGCGGACCTACGCCTCACTGCTAGGAGACAGCAAAGCTGCCGGACTTCTCGAGAAGACGCTGCAGGAGGAAAAGGAAGCGGACGAGGCGCTTGGCGGGATCGCGGAACAAATCAACGTGGCGATTCCTCAAGGAAAAAATCAAAGCGCAAAGAGCGCAAAGGCGACCACAAACGCGTCGGGCCGAAGATCGAAGTCCGCGGCCTGATGGGTACGCATGTGCCCGGTACGAAGACCGTATAAGTCCCAAAGTCGCTGCCGTGGTTCAACGTTGAATCGTTGCTAATGCCTTGGCTACAGGACTTTTGCTTCGGGATTACAGCGTTAGCCGGATCGTCACTGGCGTGCCGCGAGCATAAGTTAAAAATGACTGGCGAGCAGCAGGAAGAATCGAACGAAGTTCAAAGGAGGCTTTATGGTCTATTGGGCACTGATGTTCTTGCTGGTGGCGTTCATTGCCGCAGTGTTCGGCTTCACTGGCATTGCTTTGGCCGCAGCCGGAATAGCGAAGCTGCTATTCTTCATTTTTCTTGTATTGTTTCTGATCACGCTGGCTACGCACCTAACACGCAGAGGCAGCGCTGGAATCTAGAATCCTCAGCGAAGCCAGACACACAAATGACCCGTGCCCGGAGTCAAATCATGATCTCTCGGCACGGGTCAAATTTTTCCCGAGAAATTCCACGTGCTTCAAGCCGACATCCTTTCGTCCGGTCTCGAACAACGGGCTTATCCTCGAGGTAAGGGAACCGTTCTGGAAAAATACAGAATCAGCCCGATGTGTTCTTAGAGACGAAAAGTCTATGTTTTAAACAGCCCCAACGCGAGGGGTAGAAGGCAGGCGTTGGATCGTACCTTCCTCTTAAAAACTGACGCCTGCCTGCTGCCCCAAAAAAACTCATACTGATCGCCGCACTCTTTCTCCTCATGCCAAAAAACCGCGAGCTCGTCGCGCATTGATTACGCCGGAAAGAATCTCATCGCTGACAGGCTACCCGTAGCCTTACTTCTCGCAACTAAAGTCTCTGAGCGCCGCACAAATCTAAGCTGTGCGGGACTCAATAACTGTCTATAGGAGCAATTCATGGGAAACGAAACCGACAAGGATCTCCGGAACCAACAACAGCAACAGAACCCCACTGGAACGGTCGATCCATCCAAGAAAAATCCGTCGCACGAAGGCGGACAGAACTTCAATCAGCAGGATCCTTCGAAGAAAAATCCGTTGCAGGGGGGCAATTCCCAGCAGCGCGACGAAGAAGAAGGTTCCGGGCAGGGAGAGAAGCGCCGCGCATCATAATCAGGATTTGCGGCAAGCGGTAAAGTCCCCAGCGAACCTGCTGGGGATTTTTTTGCATCATGCTCCCCCGCCTCACCTAAGTGGCTCATAGGATTGAACCACGTGGCTTGTTCCTACAGCAACCCTCCCCCCAGCACCTACAGGAAATACCCTAGAGCGAAGTTGGTACTTTCCGTGATAAGAAATCATGCAAGGCCGAAGTTTTGCCTTTGTGTGGCTTGCACTTTAGGGGAACTCCCGCAGAAAGCATGGCCTCGTATAACGCAGCGATAGCGGGCTGGTACAAAACAGCTGACTCCCCGTTCATTTAAGAGACGACCATGAAGAGAACTGAGCGTAACGCAGCGACTGCGACCATAGATAGCGCAGCCAAGCCGAGCGAAAAAAGCAACGGGTATTCGAATATCACAGCCGAACCCGCGGTTGCCGATTTCACAACAATCCTAGCTGGCCTGCAAACCATGCGCGACGGAGACTTTTCCGTACGGCTCCCAGGCTCCTGGACTGGCCTCGCTGGGAAAATTGCAGACACGTTTAACGAAATTGTCGCCGCCAATCAGCAAATGGCGGATGAGTTGAAGCGTGTCGGCCAGGTCGTAGGCAAGGAAGGAAGAACCCGAGAGCGCACGCGATTTCACGAATCGAGGGGTGCGTGGGGCGAAATGGAAATATCGGTCAACACGCTGGTCGAGGACCTGCTGCGCCCAACCACGGAAGTTACCCGCGCCATCGCCGCTGTTGCTCAGGGCAACTTGACTCAAACCGTACGGCTCGACGTGGACGGGCGGCCCCTCGAAGGCGAGTTCTTGCGTTCCGCAAACATCGTGAACACGATGATTCAGCAATTGGGGGTGTTCACGGCTGAGGTGACGCGCGTGGCCCGCGAAGTGGGCACGGACGGTAAGTTGGGCGGCCAAGCGCAGGTGCCTGGCGTGGCCGGTACATGGAAAGACCTTACGGACTCGGTCAACTCGATGGCCAGCAATTTAACTGGGCAAGTGCGCAACATCGCCGAGGTGGCGACCGCTGTAGCCAGCGGCGATCTATCCCGCAAAATTACCGTCGACGTGCGCGGTGAAATTCTCCAGCTCAAAGAAGCCATCAACACAATGGTGGATCAGTTACGGTCGTTCGCGTCGGAAGTGACCCGCGTGGCCCGCGAAGTGGGTACCGACGGTAAACTCGGCGGACAGGCAGTTGTGCCCGGCGTGGCTGGCACATGGAAGGATCTCACTGACTCCGTCAATGCGATGGCCGGAAACCTCACCGCGCAGGTTCGCAACATCGCTGAAGTTACGACGGCTGTGGCGCGCGGCGACTTGTCGCGCAAAATCACGGTCGACGTAAAGGGCGAAATTCTCGAACTTAAGGACACCATCAACACGATGGTGGATCAGCTCAACGCTTTCGCCGGAGAAGTGACCCGCGTGGCGCGTGAAGTGGGTACTGAAGGCAAGCTAGGCGGTCAGGCCCAAGTGCCCGGCGTGGGAGGCACTTGGAAAGATCTCACGGACAATGTGAACTTCATGGCCAGCAACCTGACTGGTCAGGTGCGAAATATCGCCGAAGTAGCAACGGCCATTGCTAGTGGCGACCTTTCCCGAAAGATTACCGTAGACGTGCGCGGAGAGATTTTGCAGCTCAAGGAAACTCTCAACACCATGGTGGATCAGTTGAACCGCTTCGCTGGTGAAGTGACCCGTGTGGCGCGCGAAGTCGGTACCGAAGGTCGATTGGGTGGTCAGGCCAACGTGCCAGGCGTGGCTGGCACCTGGAAGGATCTCACTGACTCAGTCAACTCGATGGCGGGAAATCTCACCGGTCAAGTGCGAAACATTGCCGAAGTCACGACTGCGGTGGCACGCGGGGATTTGTCTCGCAAGATTACGGTCGACGTGAAGGGCGAAATTCTCGAACTCAAGAACACGATCAACACAATGGTGGATCAGCTAAACGCTTTCGCGGGCGAAGTGACTCGTGTGGCACGCGAAGTCGGCACTGAGGGCAAACTCGGTGGTCAGGCGCAGGTGCCAGGCGTAGCGGGTACGTGGAAGGATCTCACGGACAACGTGAACTTCATGGCCAGCAACCTGACCGGGCAAGTACGAAACATTGCCGAAGTCGCAACCGCCGTGGCTCGCGGCGACTTGTCGCGCAAGATCACCGTCGACGTCAAAGGAGAAATTCTCGAACTCAAGGACACCATCAACACCATGGTGGACCAGTTGCGGTCGTTCGCTTCCGAAGTAACCCGCGTGGCTCGCGAAGTCGGCACTGATGGCAGGTTGGGAGGCCAGGCACAAGTACCAGGCGTCGGCGGCACGTGGAAGGACCTTACTGATTCCGTGAACTCGATGGCGAGCAATTTGACCGGGCAAGTGCGCAACATCGCAGAAGTCTCGACGGCCATCGCTACCGGCAACCTCTCGAAGAAAATTACCGTGAACGTCAGCGGCGAGATCCTTCTTCTTAAGGAAACCATCAACACGATGGTGGACCAGTTGAATGCATTCGCCGGCGAGGTGACGCGCGTGGCTCGCGAAGTGGGTTCGGAAGGTCGATTGGGCGGACAGGCCAACGTGCCCGGCGTGGCGGGCACTTGGAAAGATCTCACCGACTCCGTCAACTCGATGGCCGGAAACCTTACCGGTCAGGTACGAAACATCGCCGAAGTTACGACTGCAGTGGCGCGCGGAGACTTGTCGCGCAAGATCACAGTGGACGTAAAAGGCGAAATTCTCGAATTGAAGAACACGATTAACACGATGGTGGACCAGCTAAATGCTTTCGCGGGCGAAGTAACTCGCGTGGCGCGCGAAGTCGGCACAGACGGCAAACTCGGCGGTCAGGCGCAGGTACCTGGTGTGGCCGGAACGTGGAAGGATCTTACGGACAACGTGAATTTCATGGCCAGCAACCTGACTGGACAAGTGCGCAACATTGCCGAAGTCGCAACGGCCATTGCCACGGGCGATCTCTCCAAGAAAATCACCGTGGATGTGCGTGGCGAGATTTTGCAACTCAAGGAAACGCTCAACACCATGGTTGAGCAGTTGCGCTCATTCGCGGCCGAAGTCACGCGCGTGGCGCGCGAAGTGGGCAGCGAAGGCAGACTAGGCGGACAGGCGAACGTCCCCGGCGTCGCTGGTACCTGGAAAGATCTCACCGACTCGGTGAATGCGATGGCCGGGAACCTCACGGCACAAGTACGCAACATCGCCGAGGTCACAACTGCTGTGGCCCGCGGCGATTTGTCGCGCAAGATCACAGTCGACGTGAAGGGTGAAATTCTCGAACTGAAGAACACGATCAACACGATGGTGGATCAGCTAAACGCTTTCGCGGCCGAAGTAACGCGCGTGGCCCGCGAAGTGGGCACTGAAGGCAAGCTTGGAGGTCAAGCGCAAGTGCCAGGAGTCGCCGGTACGTGGAAAGATCTCACCGACAACGTCAACGTCATGGCTGCCAACCTCACCGAGCAAGTTCGCGGCATCGTGAAAGTGGTGACCGCAGTAGCTGACGGCGAGCTCACGCAGAAGTTAACCGTGAATGCCAAGGGCGAGGTCGCGGCCCTCGCCGAAACCATCAACAACATGACCGATACCCTCGCCACCTTCGCCGACCAGGTCACTACGGTCGCGCGCGAGGTCGGCGTGGAAGGCCGACTGGGCGGCCAAGCTAATGTGCCCGGCGCCGCCGGCACCTGGAAGGATCTTACCGGCAATGTGAACCTGCTCGCCGATAACCTTACCAATCAAGTGCGCGCGATCGCAGAGGTCGCCACCGCAGTCACCAAGGGTGACTTGACCCGCTCCATCCAAGTGGAAGCGAGCGGCGAAGTCGCCGAGTTGAAAGACAACATCAACACTATGATCGATAACCTGCGGCTCACCACGGACCGCAACACGGAGCAGGACTGGCTGAAGACCAACCTCGCGCGCTTTACCAGCATGTTGCAGGGCCAACGCGATCTAGCCACCGTGGGACAAAAGCTGCTCTCCGAGTTAGCGCCACTGGTGAGTGCGCAGCAGGGCGTAATCTATCAGATGGAGACCGAAGAATCGGCCGGCATGGTATTGCTCTCCGCATTCGCGGCCGACGCGCACGACGGGCATCTGCGGCGCATAAAACTCGGCGAAGGGCTCATTGGACAATGCGCGGCCGAGAAGAAGCGCATGTTGATCACCGACCTGCCGGGAAATACGGTCCCCATCCGATCAGGCCTGTTCGAGGCCGTTCCCCGCAATGTCATAGTGCTGCCCGTGCTCTTCGAGGATCATGTCAAGGCCGTGATTGAGCTTGCCTCGCTGAGCAACTTTACGGCGTCGCATCTGGCTTTTCTTGAACAACTGACTGCTAGCATCGGTATTGTGCTGAACAGCATCGAGGCCACGATGCAGACCGAAGGCCTGTTGAAGCAGTCGCAACAATTGGCCACCGAGCTGCAAACGCAGCAAAGAGAATTGCAACAAACCAACGAGCAGCTGGCGCAAAAAGCCCAACAGCTTGCCGAGCAGAACGTCGAGGTGGAACGCAAGAATCAGGAAATTGAACAGGCACGAGGAGCGTTGGAAGAAAAAGCTAAGGAACTCGCGTTGACTTCCAAGTACAAGTCCGAGTTCCTGGCCAACATGTCTCACGAGTTGCGGACGCCATTGAACAGCATCCTGGTCCTTGGCCAACAACTCAACGACAATCCCGACGGCAACTTGACTCCCAAGCAGGTCGAGTTCGCTCGAACCATTCACGGCGCGGGAACTGATCTGCTGAACTTGATCAGCGACATTCTCGATCTGTCGAAGATCGAGTCTGGCACCGTTTCGGTGGAAGCCGAGGAAGTTTTCTTTGCCAGTCTGCTCGACATGGTCGCTCGTCCGTTCCGTCACGAGGCGGAGAATCGGCGGCTTTCATTCGAAGTGCAGTCCGATCCGCACCTGACGCGTAGCCTGGTTACTGACTCCAAGCGTCTGCAGCAGGTGCTGAAGAATCTGTTGTCCAATGCATTTAAGTTCACCGAACAAGGCGGCGTGCATCTGGCTGTATCGCTTGCCACGCACGGTTGGAGCGACGACCACCCGATCCTTAACGCGGCCGCTTCAGTCATTGCCTTCGAAGTGACCGATTCAGGTATCGGTATCCCGGCGGAAAAGCAACGCATCATCTTCGAGGCTTTTCAGCAAGCGGATGCCGGCACCAGCCGCAAGTACGGCGGGACGGGGTTAGGACTGGCGATCAGCCGAGAGCTGGCCAGCCTGCTGGGCGGCGAAATTCAATTGCGCAGCACACCGGGCAAGGGAAGCACGTTTACCCTTTATCTGCCCCAAACCTATGTGGGTCCATCGTCGGCCAGTGCGGCGATGGTGGACCGGAAGACTCGCTCGACTACCCCGCCGCTTCAGTTGTCCGCAGTCCGGACTGCGGAGGCCGTGGTCGAGCACGTCCCCGACGACCGCGAGAATCTGCAGCCCGATGATGCAATCTTGCTGATCGTTGAAGACGATCCGCACTACGCCCGCGTGCTATGCGATCTTTCTCACGACACCGGATTCAAAGTGCTGGTGGCGATGAAAGGCGCAGAAGCTTTGGCATTGGCTCGCGAGTTCCATCCCACCGCAGTGTCGCTGGATGTGTTCTTGCCTGACATGTTGGGCTGGACCGTGCTCAACCATCTGAAACAGGATCCGGCCACGCGTCACATCCCGGTGCAAATGTTGACCCTGGACGAGGATCGGCATCACGGCTTGGCTCGCGGCGCCTTCGCCTTTGTGACCAAGCCGACCACGCCCGAAGGACTGGGAGCGGCGTTGACTCGTATCAAGGAATACACAACGCCCCGACGGAAGCGGCTCTTGGTGGTCGAAGATAATCCGGCGGAGCAGCTTAGCATCCGCGAACTGCTGGGTTATGACGACATCGATGTCTCGGTTGCAGCCAGCGGCGCCGATGCACTCAGCGTGCTTGACGAGCGGCCTTTTGACTGCGTCGTACTCGACTTGCGGCTCCCCGACATGTCGGGCTTCGACGTTTTAGAGCGGCTGCGCGACAATGAAACACTTAGCGATCTGCCGGTGGTAGTGTTCACCGGGAAAGAACTATCATCCGAAGAAGACGCCCGCCTGCACACACTCGCCCGCAGCGTGGTGGTGAAAGGCGTCGAATCTCCGGAACGACTGCTCGATGAGACGGCACTGTTCCTGCATCGCGTCGTCGCCGATCTGCCGCCTGAGAAGCAGAAAATGCTCGACCGGCTGCATCGTTCCGACGATGCGCTGGTGGGGAAGAAAGTACTCGTGGTGGATGACGATGTGCGAAACATCTTCGCGCTGAGCAGCGTGCTGGAGCGCCGGGGAATGACGGTGTTAACCGCTGGGACAGGACGCGAGGCGATCGCGACCCTGGAATCAACTCCAGAATTGGCGATTGTACTGATGGACATCATGATGCCCGAGATGGACGGATACGAGACGATGCAAGTGATCCGGCAGAACGCCTTGTTCCGGCGCCTGCCGATTATCGCTCTGACCGCGAAAGCCATGAAAGGCGACCGCGAGAAGTGTCTCGAAGCCGGCGCGTCTGAGTACTTGGCCAAACCAGTTAACACCGAACAATTGCTGTCTGCGCTTCGTATGTGGCTTCACAGATAGTTTCTGGCTCATGGTCGGAGTGGCTTGGCAAACAGTGGCCGCTAGGGGCATAAGAGAACAACAATGACGACGAACGAGAAGGTCAACATTCTCATGGTCGACGATCAGCCAGCCAAGTTGCTGAGCTATGAAGTAATACTGGCTGAACTTGGGGAGAATCTGATCAAGGCGACCTCCGGGAAAGAGGCTCTGGAACATCTGCTGAAAAACGATATCGCGGTCGTCTTGATGGACGTAAGTATGCCGGATCTTGACGGCTTTGAATTGGCCGCGCTGATTCGCCAGCATCCGCGCTTTCAAAAGACTGCCATCATTTTTATCTCCGCCGTATACCTGACCGACGTGGATCGGCTGAAAGGATACGAGCGCGGAGCGGTGGACTACATTTCCGTTCCGGTGATTCCTGAACTCTTGCGGGCAAAGGTCAGCATCTTTGCCGAACTGCACCGTAAGGCGCACCAACTGGAAAGGCTCAATCATGAACTGGAGCAGCGCGTCACGGAACGAACCGACGAATTAGCGAGAAGAGCGGAAGCGTTGCAATTGCTTAACCGGGAACTTGCGCGAAAGAACCAGGAACTCGACGCTATCGTGCGCACCGCTCCAGACATGATTTTCAGCCGGCAGTCCGACGGGTCCAGAGATTACATTAGTGACCGATTTTACGAATATACCGGCGCTGTCACGAGTTCCGCGAACGGTTTCGGTTGGCTGGAGTTTGTGCACGGCGATGATCGGGAGCGGAGCATGGCCCAGTGGATGCACTGTGTCGAGTCAGGTGAAAACTATGAATCCGAATACCGCATGCGCGGAAGAAACGGACACTATCGTTGGTTCCGGGCTCGTGCCGTGCCGATCCGTGATCTCGAAGGCAAGATCGTTAAATGGTACGGAACCTGTTCCGATATCCATGACAGCAAAGTGTTGGAACAGTCGATGCGCGATAGCGCGATCCAGTTAGAGAGAATGGTGGATGACAGGACCGCTGCTCTCCGCCGTCTTTCCGTCCGTCTACTGACTATGCAGGATGATGAACGCCGGCGCATCGCGCGGGAACTACATGACGGTTTGGGTCAGGACCTTGCCGCTGCCAAGATGATGATGGACGGCATTGTTGGAACTAAGACCGTCCAGTCGAACCAGAAAGCCGCCATGGAGGCCAGCGAAACCATTGATCGAGCGATCCAGCAGGTCCGCAGTCTATCCCATCTCTTACATCCGCCATTGCTGGATGAAGTTGGATTGCTGTCAGCCCTTCATTGGTACTTGGACGGTCTTTCCAAGCGCAGCGGTATTGAAACCTCTCTCGATGTACAGCCGCCCGCCTTCCCGCGACTCACTGCTGAGTTGGAAACCGCCATCTTCAGAATCATTCAAGAGGCTCTTACCAATGTCTATCGACATTCGGGAGCCCAGAAAGCATGGGTCACCCTCGAACAGGCGAACAATCATGTGCTGGTGAAGATACGGGATGATGGCAAAGGCATCGACGACCCGGTCGTCGAATTGCGGCCGGGCAGCATTGGGATTGGCATCGGCGGCATGAGCCAGAGAGCGAAAGAATTTGGCGGGGAATTGAGACTGGCAAACGCCGGGCCTGGCACGCTGGTGGAGGTCGCTATTCCTTCCCTGAATCCCGCGACGCCAAAGACGCCTGCAATGGTTTGAGGCGTTCTTTGGCTATATGCATTGCGGTCTGCTCAGGCGATTCTTCCCGCGCAATCCGGATGCCCGCAGTCGCATGAAATCTCGGAGCTGCTTTTTGCCGTCTGGCACTGAGGACTGCAATACTTACTGCCCGGGGGGGTGGGACTGCAACTGCAGTTCGGGTGTGCGCACTTATTGTTCCTTGCGTTCATACATATCACCTTTCCGTAAGATAAGAGCCGGACACGGCTACGAGAGGATTCGTTTGGGCTCTGCGGTCGCTATCTTCGTTAGCCACGCGTGCCGGTCGCGGGAGCGCGTTCTGACGAAAACTGCCTCCGAACTTTATCGCCCACTTCGTGGACTCGTTCCGATATAGCGCTTCGCGTCTCATCGCCGCTGGCAGGCGCAAGTATCAGGCCGACGCCAACGCCGACTCCTATTCCAGCCGTAAAAAGAAGAGTATTGCGCAGTACGTCGCTATCGTCGCCGCGAATTACTTTGGAGGCTCGCGTCATTCGCTCAGCTGCAGCTTCATACTTTTCCTGGGCAGCATCGCGCAGGTCTCCGAGGGGCCCGGCGGCGCGGTCTCGCACGCTCTTGGTGGCGCTGTCGGATTGCTCGAGCAAAAAGAGGCCGACGCCGAGCAGGGTTTTGAGGATCTTGTTCATAGATTTTCCTTTCGATGTTGTATCAGTTCTCATACAGCACACGCTAGCACTTGGATCCTTCTGCAGCCATCGAGTCAATGCTGTAGGCGCGCACCATAATTTGCGTACTCATCGAGACGCGTACGTAATCTGAAGTAGACTCGACTATGCTCGCCTGGCTGATTGCAAATTAAGCACCCTCGGGCAACCCCAGCAAAGCCCTATACAACAAAGACCGCAGCGCTAGTGCGACGGCGGGAGATATGGTGAAACAGCATAATCGTTCGTGGCTAACCCTGGTCAGCTTTTTTCTGGCAACCACCCTCGCGTCGTCCTTGGTTTTTGCCGTTGTTTTTGCTGGTGTCACCGCGGTAATTGGCGATGAATCCGCCCAAGCTGCTGACGAGCCCCAAGTCGACCCGATTGTACCCGGGCAGACTTTTTCGGGAGTCATCACCGACGCGCGTTGCGGTCCCAGACATACGAATCGAGCGAAGAACGCGTCGGAATGCGCCAGGGCGTGCGTAGGAAACGGTTCGAGGTACACAATCGTCGCCGGCGACCGGAAGTACGAATTAACCGGCGAATTGCGGCAGATCGGCGAATTCGCGGGACAACGCGTCACCCTCACTGGCAATCTCGATGGAGAAAGCATCAAAGTGAGCTCGGTAAATCTGCAAGCGGAGCGTGGACGTGCGCAGCCGTAGCAAATCCGTCATCCAGGCGGCATCGGGATCTCTCTTCCTCCCGGGCTTCCTGCCAATTTACGGATTTGCCCGCAGAAAATTCGATGCAATGCGACTTCTCGGAGGTGACGGGATGGCGGTTCGAATCTTAATCGCGGATGACGACAGGACCATTCGCCATCTGCTTCGCAGAATATTGGAAGAACGTCCCGGTTGGGAGGTCTGTGGGGAAGCTGCTAATGGCAACGACGCGGTTGCCCAAACTGAACAGCTTGCGCCTGATCTCGCGATCATCGACTTGGCGATGCCTGACAAGAACGGTATCGAGGCTGCGCGGGAAATCTTCGCCCAATCTCCCTTAACTGCGATGCTCCTGCTGACCGTGCAAGAAGTATCGGCGGAACTGGCTCGGGCCGCCCGCGAAGCAGGATTTCGTGGAGCTGTGACCAAAGCCAGCGGGAGCGAGGTCGTTACCGCTGTCGAAACTCTTCTGGGCAAGGGCACATTCTTTGCTATCGAGGGATCTGCGGGTGCCCCCAACTAATGCCCTTCGGATACAGGGTTCACCCGATTGCCCGCTCCGGCGACATGGGGTAGTTTTTGAACGTTCGACTCTGTGCCTCGTGTCGTGGCTCTCCACGCAGGCTGGGGCGGTCATGGGTTAGTGTCGGCAATGCCGACGTTCGGACCCTCACGACCGCCTTTTGTATTTAGAGGCCCGAACTGAAATGGCAGGCGACTTCTGTAGATATTCGGTATTATTATGGCTATAACGGGGCAGTGCGAGATGAGCGACGCTCACGCAATCAAAATTTCAATTACTTGCGATCCCTTCAAGAAGAAGTCAATTTAGGACCCACTATGGCGCAGGAGAGTTTCTCGAGCGGTTGGCGCGAGCGTCTGGCAGCTCTCCGTAACATACCTCCTGTCCTCGGAATCGTATGGGAATCGGGACCGGCCGTAGTCGCAGGGGGATTGATTTTCCGCCTGTTCGCTTCGCTGCTACCCATGGCATTGCTGTGGGTTACGAAGTTGATCATCGACAGTATTGTGCACGCGGCGTCCACCCATCAACCTGTGCAACCGCGGTTCTGGTGGCTGGTGGCCACGGAATTCGGATTAGCCGTTCTGAGCACCATTCTCACGCGAATCATCGATTATCTCGACGCTCTGCTCGCCGATAAGTACACCCGTCACGTCAGCATTCGAGTCATGAAACACGCGGCGGAACTGGACATTCTGTCGTATGAAGATCCGGTCTTCTATGATCGGTTGGATCGAGCGCGGGTACAGGCGACTGACCGTTTGGGAATGATTCAGTCGATTGGGCGTCTCGTACAGCAGGTCGCGACCGTGGTTTCTCTATCGATTTCGATCATGCTCTTTTCGCCCTGGCTCATGCTGTTGCTGGTCGTTGGTGTCGTACCCGCATTCCTCGGCGAGAGCCACTTCGCATTTCTTGGATACGCCAAGAACTTCCGGCAAACGCCGATCCGGCGCCAATTGGATTACCTGCGCATCCTTGGCGGCAGCCGAGAAGCTGCGAAAGAACTCAAGCTATTTGGGCTGAACGGTTTTCTTACCGACCGATTTACACGTCTTTCCGACGAAATCTATACAGAAAACGTCGCCTTGTCCCGGCGCCGGCTCATCGCCGGCTCATTTTTGTCAGTCATCGGCACTGTGGGTTATTACGCGGCGTACGTCTTCGTGATTTGGCGCACAATTGCGGGAGCGCTCACAATCGGTACCCTGACTTTTCTCTCCGGCGCGATTTTGCAGGCGAGTACCAATATCCAGCAGATTTTCTCGACGCTTTCAGGCATCGCGGACCAGGCGCTGTTCCTGACTGATCTGCTTGCGTTCTTCGAAATGCAACCGACCATCCGCTCTAAGCCGAACGCACTGCCAGCTCCGAGGCCGATCGTGCGCGGTTTCGAATTCCGTGATGTGTCGTTCCGATATCCGGGCAGCCCCCGCGTCATCCTCGACCACATGAATTTTCGTCTGCAACCAGGGGAGCGGGTAGCGCTAATCGGGGAAAACGGCCAGGGCAAAACAACGGTGGTCAAGCTGATTACCCGGCTCTACGATCCGACAGAGGGAGAAATCTTACTGGATGGCGTGGATTTGCGCGAGTACAGTCTCGAAGATCTTTATCGTGAGATCGGCGTCATCTTTCAGGACTTCATGCGATACGAATTCACTGCTCGCGAAAACATTGCGGTGGGGCGCGTCGAAGAACTCGAAAACCTGGCGCTATTGCGGGCAGCAGCCAGGAAGAGTATGGCGGACAACGTCATTGGCCGGCTGCCCCGGGGCTACGATCAAATGTTAGGCGGTCGCTTCGACGGGGGTCTCGATCTTTCCGGCGGCGAATGGCAGAAGGTTGCGCTTGCTCGTGCGTACTTGCGCGACGCGCAACTTCTGATTCTCGACGAGCCGACGGCGGCCCTCGACGCCCGCAGTGAATTCGAGGTTTTTCACCGCTTTGCTGAACTTACCACGGGGAAAATGGCGCTCTTTATTTCTCACAGATTCTCTACCGTGCGCATGGCAGATCGCATCGTAGTACTCGACAATGGCAGGATTGCCGAAGAGGGAAGTCACGCCCAACTGGCCGGGATGGGCGGTCGGTACGCCGAAATGTTTGAAATGCAAGCCGCCAGCTATCGCTAGGACACTTACGTGATGCAGCAAAACGTTCATCTGGAAATGATCAACGCAGAAACTGAACCCGGGTCCGAGTCTTCGGAAGAAGTAGCAGCGAACGAGCAAGATTTGCGCTCCGGAGCGGCGGAGTTGGCGCACGGTTTGTCCTGGCTGCCGAGCGAAAACTCATCGCGGGCATTTGTTGACCGTTGCCGTCACCTGTCCAAGGTCCTAAAACCCTTGCTCAGAACGCTTGACGTACCGTTACCAGGCACGCCTGCTTCGGACGACTCCCGCTGGCTGCACGACAATGTCTATCTGCTCATCTCGGAATTTGATGGCGCCAGCGAAACCCTCAAGCTTAGGCGAAAAACTCCTCATGTCCGGACCCCAAGCGGTGCGGTTGTTCCAAGAGTGTCCGCCTTGGCCGAGGGCTTTCTGGTAGCAACGGCATACCAATTTAGTGAGAAGACTTTCACTTCTTATGTCGAGGCCTTTCAACAGCAGACAGTCCTTAACACGAAAGAGCTATGGGCGCTCGTCCCCGTTCTCAAGCTGGTTTTGCTGGAGCAGATTGCAGTCCGCGGTTCTCAATTGATCGCAAATCCCACGGGAACCTATGACGTTGGCGTGTGCGTCCGCAGTCTCCGCGACGTTGCTCAAGCTTCCTGGAAAGATGTCCTCGAACCACTGATTCTTCCCGATCACATTCTCCGCGAAGATCCAGCGGGCGCATATTCCCAGATGGATCTTGACAGCCGTGATCTGTATCGAAATAAGCTTGTAGAGATCGCCGAGCGCGCCGATGTCAGCGAAATGCAAGTTGCCCAGGAGGTGCTGACCCTCGCTCGACAGGCGCAAAAGCAAGAGCAGGCCGATCCGCGCGTTTCCCTGCGCTGTTCGCACGTCGGCTACTACCTCCTTGGAGAAGGTACCGCCCTGCTGCACCGGAGAGTCGGCTTCAGACCTACTCTTTACCACCGAATATCGGCCGTCCTTCGCCGATATCCCGACGAGTTTTACCTCACGACAATCCAGTTGGTCACTTTGGCTATCATGTCGGGAATCGTTTTGCTCTTGATCGAGTCCCAAGGCTCGCCTGGACTCGTTCTGTTCTCCATGCTTGCGTTGTTTCTGCCCTGTTCGCAAGCGGCTATTCAACTGACGAATTATTTGATCACGGCCGTGTTGCAGCCGCAGATTCTTCCCAAACTCGACTTGTCTGAAGGAATTCCTGATGACTGCATCACGTTCGTCGCCGTTCCCAGTCTGCTCCTGGATGACGCGCAGGTACGCCGGCTTGTTGACGATCTTGAGGTCCGCTTTCTCGGCAACCATGATCAAAACATCCATTTTGCGCTGCTGACCGACCTGCCCGATTCGCGCTCGGAGCCTCGGGAAGACGATCCGCTGGTGGATCTCTGTGCAGAACTGATAAGTGGTCTGAATGAGAAGTACGCGAATAGAGGAATGGGATCATTTCTTCTCTTCCATCGGCACCGCGTCTATAACCCGAGAGAAGAAGTCTGGATGGGATGGGAGCGCAAGCGCGGCAAACTGATGGATCTGAACCGGTTGCTCCGCAACCAATACGACAGCTTCCCGATCAAGATCGGGGATCTCTCCATTCTGTCGCGGGTTCGTTTTGTGATTACGCTCGACTCCGACACCGAGTTGCCGCGAGGGTCCGCACAACGGATGGTGGGCGCGCTGGCCCACCCTTTGAATCAGGCAATCGTCGATCCGGAAAAGAACGTTGTCGTCGCTGGCTATGGAATCTTGCAGCCGCGTGTGGGCGTAAGCGTTCAAAGTACCGCGCGCTCGCGTCTGGCAAACATCTATTCCGGAGAAACCGGATTCGACATTTACACTCGAGCCATTTCCGATGTGTATCAAGATCTATACGGTGAAGGCATCTTCGCGGGCAAGGGAATCTACGAAGTTGACGCCGTAAGCCAGGTGCTCGATCGTCGGTTCCCGCGCAATGCCTTGCTGAGTCACGATCTCATCGAAGGCGCATACGCGCGGGCGGGCCTGGCCAGTGACATCGAGGTGATTGAAAGTTACCCTTCGCATTACAGCGCCTACAATCGCCGCAAACACCGCTGGTTGCGAGGAGACTGGCAGATCGCGGGATGGTTACTCCCGCGGGTGCCCGATGAATCAGGACAGCGGGTCTCCAATCCGATCTCGATTACCGCCCAGTGGAAGATACTGGATAACCTTCGCCGGAGCTTGGTGGAACCCGCCACCTTATTATTGTTCGTACTTGGCTGGGTGGTTCTGCCCGGATCGCCCGCGTATTGGACGCTCGCAACCCTCGCTATTCTATTTGTGCCTACGTGGTGCCAGTTTGCGTTTGAGCTGGTTCGAGCCGCCGTCAAAGACAAATCAGAAATCGCGCGTGATGCAGTCGACGCGCTTTTTGCCGGGAACATTAATGTCTTCCTCAGCCTGACATTTCTCGCGCATCAAATGTTACTGTCACTGGATGCGGTCGTGCGAACTCTGGTCCGACGCATCCTCACGCGCCAACGGCTCTTGCAATGGGAAACTGCGGCGGAAGCAGAGACCGGCACTTCCAGCCGGACAACGCTCGATACTTATTTGGATTGGACGCCCGCGCTTGCATTCGGTCTAGGCGTTCTGGTGTGGTTTGTTCGTCCCCGCGCTCTTCCGGTCGCGTTGCCGATTTTGTTGCTCTGGGCAAGCAGCAAACTGTTGTCAAGGTGGCTGAACCGCCCGCCCCGCCCGCTGCGCAGCCAAGTGCCCGAAAAAGATGAACTACTGCTTCGCCGCGCCGCGCTTCGCACCTGGCGATACTTTGACGAGTTCAGCACCGAAGAACACAATTGGCTGCTGCCCGATAACGTGCAGGAGGAACCACCTTCCATCGCAGGTCGCATTTCGCCTACAAACCTTGGTCTTCTTCTTAACGCGCGACAGGTTGCCTGCGAGTTTGGTTATCTCACCGTTCCCGAGTTTGCGCTACAGACCAAGCGAACCCTGGCTACGATTTCGAAACTGCAACGATATCGCGGCCACCTGCTCAACTGGTACGACACTCGAACCCTTGTCCCTCTGGAGCCGGAACTGGTCTCTGCCGTCGACAGCGGCAATTTGGTGGCTTCGCTGTGGACTCTTCAGCAAGGATGTTTAGATCTTCTAAGCCGCCCCGTGTTGCAGAGCTGTATATCCGATGGCTTCCGCGACCACCTTCGCATTCTGGTCGATCTGCGCGCCTTCCCCCGCAAGACCCTGTCGGCGTTTCAGAAAGATATTAAGAAAGATAAGTGGCTGCAATATTTGTTGAATATCACCGATATGGTCGTGCAAGAGATTCGTCAACCTAGCCAGTCGAAGCACTCAAAGGACGCACAATGGTTCGCGGATCAGGTGCGCCTGCGACTTGAAAGCGTCAAAGGGACGGTAAGCTCCTACGCTCCATGGTTGTTCCCAGAGTTTGCTCCTCTATGGGAAAAGCTTGCCATCAATTCGAATTCCGCGCCCGACCTTCCGGCTCTTGATCGAGTGCCGAGCTTCATCGACAACCTCGCTGTTCGTCTTCGTTTCGTCATGCGTTCAGCCGGAGGCGTCGGAGAACAGCTTGCGTTGTTCCAGCGTCTAGAGGCTCTGCTGCCCGAGGCGCGCGCAAATGCGGTTCGCCTGATACAGGATCTTCAGACGATTGCCGCAAATGCGGGCAAGTTTGCGAATGAGATGGATTTCCGGTTTCTTCTGAACCGGCGCAAGCTATTGTCAGTCGGATTCGACGTTAAGACGGAGAAGGTCCATCAAGCATGTTACGACTTGCTTGCCACGGAGTCGCGCACGGCCGTGTTTACTGCGATTGCCAAGGACGACATCCGCCAGGAAAGCTGGTTTATGCTTGGCCGCGCCCATACTGTCGACCAGGGGCGTCCCGTTCTGCTCTCATGGACTGGAACCATGTTTGAGTACCTGATGCCGCTTGTCTGGATGCGCACCTTTCCGAATACGCTTCTCGAGCGCTCAGCGAGTGGAGCGGTACGCTCGCAACAGGCGTACGCCGCCAGCAGGCATATTCCGTGGGGTATTTCGGAGTCGGCTTACTTCCGAATGGATGAGGCGGGCAATTATCAATACTATGCTTTTGGAATCCCGACTCTGGCGCTGAGCAACCATGAGCTGAACGCTCTGGTCATCTCTCCCTATTCAACATTTCTAGCGCTGCACGTTTGTGCTGCGGATGCCATGAAGAATCTGCACCGAATGAGTCGCGACGGATGGTTGGGTGCGTATGGATTTTACGAATCCGCGGACTTCACCGCTTCCCGCCATCATTCCAAGCATCATCGCTACGAACTGGTGCGTTGCTGGATGGCTCATCACCAGGGCATGAGCTTGCTCTCGATTGCCAACTTCCTCCACGATGGCGTTGTGCAGCGGTGGTTCCATAGTGATCCGCGCGTGCAAGCCACGGAGTTGTTGCTGCATGAGAAACCGGTTGCCCACGTCCGCACAACCCGCACGGGCTACGGAGCCAGCGCCGCGTGAACGCCAGCCCGACGGCTGCATCCCAATGTTCGGTTACAATCTGTAGCCTGATTTCCATCTGCTAAGGTGCTTGATGCGGAAATCTTATCAAGTCCAGATATTCGCCCTTATGGTTGCGATGCTGCCCTCAGGTATGCCTCAGGTGAATGCTCAGGCCAATCCGAACCCGGACGTGATCATCGTAGATGCGAGTGCCCCTTCGCATCCCTTTCCGCACTTTTGGGAGAAAATGTTTGGCTCCGGACGCGCCGTGCTCAGCCTGCGAGACAGTTACCGCCGCGACTTGCGCGAAGTGAAGCAGGCGACCGATTTTGAATATGTTCGCTTCCACGCAATTTTTCACGACGAAATTGGGTTGTACGACGAAGACAGCCAAGGTCGCCCTGTGTACAACTTCTCTTATGTCGATCAGATCTACGACGGTCTGCTGGCCAGCCAAGTCAGGCCGTTTGTCGAGCTGAGCTTCATGCCGCAGAAGCTGGCCGCTCACAATATCCCGCATTCTTTTTGGTACAAGCCGAACGTCTCTCCGCCAAAGGATTGGGCCAAGTGGGAAGACCTCATCAGCGTGTTTGCCAAACACTTGATCGATCGTTACGGCATCGATGAAGTGGCGCAATGGTACTTTGAGGTTTGGAACGAACCTGATCTGGATTTCTGGGCCGGAGATCCGAGACAAGCAACGTACTGGGAACTCTACGATCATACGGCGCGCGCAATTAAAGGGGTGAATGCACGGCTTCGCGTGGGAGGTCCTGCTACGGCCCAGGCCGCTTGGGCGGATGCTTTTATCACCCATTGCTCCGAGAACAATGTTCCGGTCGATTTCGTCTCGACTCACGTCTATGGCAACGATCGCGCGCAGGACGTCTTCGGCACCGACGAAAACATTCCACGGAACAAAATGGTTTGCCGCGCAGTGAGTAAAGTTCACAAGCAGATCGAAGCTTCAAGCATGCCCCACCTGCCCTTGATCTGGAGCGAGTTCAACGCCAGCTACATGAATGAGCCCGATGTGACGGACTCAGCTTATATGGGACCTTGGCTGGCAGATACCATCCGCCAATGTGACGGGTTGGTTAGCCTGATGTCCTACTGGACATTCTCCGACGTGTTTGAGGAGCAAGGAGTAGTAAAGACACCTTTTTACGGCGGCTACGGACTGATCGCTGCCGGCGGCATTCCAAAGCCCGCATATAACGCCTTCAAACTGTTGCACCGGCTTGGAGATCAGCGCATCGCTCTCGATTCCGAATCTGCCTTGTTCACCCGCAGAGACGACGGCACCTTGGTTCTCGCCGTGTGGAACTATGCGCCGCCCGGAGAGCCAGGCTCACCGAGAGCTATCACTTTGCAATTGAAGAATACGAAGGCGCGGCACGCTTCCATCTCGCGCGTTGATCACAACCATGGGGATTTCCACGCCATATACGAAAAGATGGGTTCGCCCCGTTATCCGACCGAAGCACAGATAGAAGATTTGCGCCGAGCTACCGACCTTCCCGATCCAGAGAATCGCAAGCTGAAAAATGACGAACTGACGATCACGCTGCCCGCGCACGGCTTGGCGCTTATCGAACTGAAGTAGCTGAAAGCCTGAGATTGGTTTATCGAGACCAGCCGTTACTTCTCATTCCGTCGCCTCGGAAGAAGTATAAGCTTGGAATCCTGCGCGCTCCATGCCGCGTTTCGCCTCGGGATTTTTCATGAATGTTTCCCACACAAATCCGGTGCGTGCATTTTCAGCCATCAACATGGTGATGCCGGTGTCAATTCCAATCACATCCGTGTCATACCAATTTTTCAAGGGATTGAATGCATTAACGAATCCATACCGGCTCCAGGCCTCTCCATAGCGATTCTTGATGTTTTGCAGCACGCGCATCACCGGCTGCGGCAGAAAGGGAAGGGAACCTGCCGATGCGCTGGGGACAACGGTTCCATCGATTGGACCCATCGAGGGTGGGCCACCCCAAATCACATACCCTTTCTGCGAATCCGATGCCGTAATACCCCAGAGATCGTCGCTATAATCCGGAAACTGTTTTGCCAGCTCCAAACAGAAACGGCGGTGCACATCGGTGGCGATCATGGAGTTATGAAAATAGTCCGCATATTTATCACGTTTGCCGCGGAAATCAAACCAGGCCTGCGAGTATTGATGCACGAACAAGGGCGCGAATGAACCAATGTAACGAAGGCCGTCATATTCGAAGGTGCTTCGCTTCCACGCGTTCCAGGTCTCGACCCGCAGGGGATACGTCGCAGATCCCAAGCCCAGAAGATACATCATCATCAGTTCGCTATAGTTGTCCCAGCGGTAAGGCAAGAAACCGATTTCCGGAGTCCAGCCGTGCGGCAACAACGATGTATCTTCCGACAGCCACGTCCAGTCCACACGATTAAAGATCTGGTACGCTAGCAGACTGATTTCCGAATGCTGGAAGTGCTGTCGGCAGCTAAGAATTCCACAAAGCAGGATGGCCGTGTCGACAGAAGAGACCTCGGAATCCCACACCCTCTCGCCGGTGTTTATGTTGGCAAAGTGATAAAAGAATCCACGATGAGTGGGCAGCTTCTTCCACAAGAAACGCAAACTCGCCACTGCGCGCTCGCGAGCCTCGGACATAGAAACGTAGCCGCGCTTTTGTCCGATGCAAAGAGCGGTCAGCCCGAACCCGGTAGCCGCAATACTCGCCACGATTCCGGTGTCATTCGTCCGCACGTTGCACCGGTCCTTTACCATCCCGGTTTGCGGGTTGCCTTGCTCCCAGAAATAGAGGAAACTTGCCTTCTCGATTTCCTCCAGCAGTTCATCATCAGCCTGCGATAGCGATGTTTTTGCTGGTGGGAGCGCCGGCTTAAGGTGTTGTTCATCCGTAGCCGCTAAAAGCCGCTGGAAACCTGATGCGAAGGGCAGGCCAAGACTCAGACCAGCCATCTCCTTCAGGAGATTCCGGCGCGATATACTTTTGTTTCTTGAATTGTTAAGGTTTGTCCCACTCACTTACTGAAGTTTAGACGATTTCCAGCCCCCGCAGACGCCAGGAACCACAAAAAGCAAGAAACCTTTGTGCTTGACCTAGCGGATGCCTCCGCAACCTAAGCATCCAATGTGATCAACGTAGTGTCATAGAATGATCTACGGTGACAGGATGACCGTCGGACGAAAGATCGTGATTTGGGCTCTTGTGATTGCAGCTCTCGCAGGTGCTCTCGCCGCAGTGTTGGTCGCTATTCATAAGGCACAACCGATCACGATCAAGGGCGCGGTCCTGGGCCAGGACGCCGATCCACAAAAACAATTGCCTATTGCGGACGTTCAAATCACGGGCACGAACGGTTCGGCTGTGAGCAGTGCGACGTCCGATTCTTCTGGCTTTTTCAGTCTTACCTTGCGCCGCGGCCTCAGGCGGCGTCAGCCGCTCACGCTCCATTTCCGGCACCCGGGTTATCAGCCACTCGACTTAAATGAATTTGTCAGCGATCAGATCTACATCGCTCGCATGATGCCACTTTCTCATGAAACCCGCGCGCAATCGGATCGTCCTGAAGTTACGGTTTCCAACGTACGAGTACGGTATTCTGTAAAAACCACGACAGAGGCGGATGTCGGCAGCGCGGTGAAAACATTTCAGGTCGCAAATGTTGGCGATGTGCCTTGCAAAGGCCGTCATCCCTGTTCGCCCGATGGGAAATGGAAGGCAGCGCTGAGCTCTACATCGCTCGACGCAGGGGAGGGAAACGAATTCCGCAACGCCCGAGTCTCTTGCATTGCAGGCCCGTGTCCGTTTTCGCGAGTTGAGTTCGAAGATCTCTCGCGCGGAGGTCGCAAGGTCAATGTTTCGGTGCGGAACTGGTCTGACACGACAACGTTCCTGGTGGAGGCTGAGGTGGTTCACCCCATGGTCAGCGATCTTGTGCGCGTGTCGTATCCTGTGATTTTCGGCCGGACGTTGAATTTTAGTTTAGCGATTTCAGCGGAGGGCCCCAGTATTGAAGCTGAGATAAATGCAGACTCCATTGTTTTCCCGTTGGGGCCGGATCTCTATTTAAGCTGGGCCGATTGCCATGTCCGAATTGATAAAGACCAAGCCAAAGCTTATCGCTGCGAGCTCAAGCCCGGTTATCGCTTTAAATAGTTGATTCAAGCCTATCGGTGAGATAACTGCGTTTAAAACAGCCGCAGCGCTGACGTGATTTGCTTGACGATCTCAGTCTCCGGTAGCGAGGCGTCGATTGTGATCGCATCCGTCGGTTCTTCCAGACTTACAAACTGGCTAGCCAGCAACGATTCTCGCGCAAAGTGTGCCTCCCGCTTTCGCAGTCGGGAGTAAAACAGGTCGAAACTGCCTTTCAGATATACAACCTTCATTTCCAATCCTCGCTGCAATTGCGCGCGATAACTCTGCTTCAATGCCGAACAAGCAAGCACGATGTTTTTTTCTACCTGCCCCGCAATGAAGTCGTGAATAGCCTGTAGCCACGGGCCGCGATCAGCGTCGTCCAAAGGCACGCCGCGGCTCATCTTCTCTTTGTTCGAAGCTGAGTGGAAGTCGTCAGCATCAACGAATATCCAACCGAGTTCTTGAGCAAGCAATTGCCCAACCGTCGTCTTGCCTGAACCCTCCACTCCCATGATCAGGATTACCAACGGGTCGCTCCGGGCCAACTGAATCTAGATTTGGTAATCGATGTCTTCCATGATTCTTTGCAGGGACGCGGAGAGCGGTTCATGCGCGATATCCGAGCCTTCTAGTTTCTGCACTCTATCTCGCAACTTGTTCACTTCGGTCGCCACTGCCGCCAGTGCTTCGGAGAGCGGGTCGTTGATTTGTTTTGGATCGGTAATTACAACGCGTTGTCCATCGCGAAAGATGATGTGGCCGGGAACGCCGACCACAGTGGAATTCTCTGGCACGCTTCGCAGCACGACTGAACCGGCGCCAATCCTGCAGTTCCGCCCAATCGTAATATTGCCCAGAACTTTCGCTCCCCCGCCGATCACCACGTCGTCTTCGATCGTTGGATGCCGCTTGCCGTGCTCCTTGCCGGTGCCGCCAAGAGTTACGCCCTGATACAAAGTCACGTCGTTCCCGACGATCGCAGTTTCGCCGATGACCACCCCAAGCCCGTGATCGATGAACAGCCGTCGGCCAATCTTGGCGCCGGGGTGGATCTCGATTCCAGTAAGGAAGCGCGCCACCTCCGAGAGCCACCGCGCAAGCAAGAAGAAACCATGGTTCCACAACCAGTGATTGATGCGGTAGAACCATACCGCGTGCAGTCCCGCGTAGCACAAGAAAACTTCCAGGCGGGACTTGGCCGCAGGATCGCGCTCCAGCACGGTGACCACGTCTTCGCGAATTAAACCGGCAAGATGAGGCATGAATTAGGCCGCAATCGCGGTTGTCGGGATCTGTAGCGCCTCATCGCGCAGCGATTGAAACAGAATACTAGTCAAGTAACGCTCTCCGAAGTCCGGCAGAACGGCCACAATCAGCTTGCCCGCATTCTCTTGTCGCTTTGCCACTTTGATCGCGGCGACAACGGCAGCTCCCGACGAAATCCCCACCAGAAGGCCTTCTTCCTTGGCGAGGCGGCGAGCCATGTTGATCGCCTCGTCGTTGGTTACCGTGACGACTTCATCGATATAGTCCCGGCGCAGAATGCTGGGCACAAACCCAGCGCCGATACCCTGGATCTTGTGCGGCGAAGGTTTTCCCCCAGAGAGCACCGGGCTCTCCGCCGGCTCGACCGCAACTGCCTTAAATGAAGGTTTCTTCGGCTTGATGTATTGGCAAACGCCGGTAATGGTCCCGCCCGTGCCAACGCCGGAGATCAGGAAATCGACGGCTCCATCCGTGTCATTCCAAATTTCGGGTCCGGTGGTCTCGAAGTGAATCTTGGGATTGGCCGGATTGTCGAACTGCTGCGGCATGAAACCGTTCGGAGTTTTGGCCAGGATCTCTTCAGCTTTAGCGACCGCGCCCTTCATCCCGTTTGGTCCGGGAGTGAGAACGATTTCCGCGCCAAAGGCCAGCAGTAGCACACGCCGCTCCAGACTCATGGTTTCGGGCATCGTAAGAATAAGCTTATAACCGCGCACCGCCGCTACGAAAGCCAAGCCAATGCCCGTGTTGCCGCTGGTGGGCTCGATCAGCACGGTTTTGCCGGGATGAATTTTCCCAGCTCGTTCGGCCTCGGTGATCATGCTGACCCCAATGCGGTCCTTTACGCTGGCGCAAGGATTCGAGCTTTCCAGCTTCACCACCACCTGGCCAGCGCAGCCCTCAGTGACTTTGTTAAGCCGCACCAGCGGCGTGTTCCCGATCAGCCCCGTGACGTCGTTTGCAATTTTCATAATCAGCTTGTCCTCCCAAGAATTGGATGCCGTCAAATTCGTCCTAAGCCTAGTAAGGCTACTAGAGTAATCGCCTATCGTCTGTGATCCAAGTCACAAACGGACCGACTCTCGGAGACCAGACCTCACGCCAGACCACGTGCGATATACGCCAACACCGCAAGTTTACCCGACAGAGGCCCATCTTTTCGTACGCACCCTCGTTCTAGCTCCTACGATATAATGAAATGCAACACTTCAATGATATCCGGGCGCCGAATTGGACGCGAAATCGCTGTACTGGCAATTCTCTCCGTCCTCGCGATTTTTCTCTTTCCCGGCTTACAAGGTCCATATTCGGTGGTACACGGACCGGCCACCGCCCTTCAGGCAGCGAGAGCTGCGGTTCGCTTGAGGATTGCCATGGCACCGTCTGCCCTGAACGCACAGCAGGCGGGCCTGATTTCGCCCTCCATCCCTCTATCTTGGATGTTACTGTCGAATCCAAAGTTCCAGCCGGTCTGTTCCCGCGAAATAAATTCGATTCTCCGCTGCTGATTCTACTCAGCTTGTCGCTCTAGAATCTATCAACTCTGTCGCGGACGCAGGCGACTTTTTCTGGCGAGCCGGCAGCTCTACCCTCGAGTCTTCGGTGCGCAACCCACTAGCAGCAGAAACTTCTGTTCAGTTGCCGGTATTATCGACAGAGGTTTGTCACGTGTATCCGAGAGGAATCATGACTGCAAAAGAGAGAGTGCAAGGCCTCGGGCTCTACCTTACCCGGGAGCCAGTGATCCTGGCGCTGCTCTCTGCCCTTGCGGTGCTGTCTTTCCTGGCGGTGGGCGGTTTGTCGCGCATGTATCATGCGCAGCAGGAGACCTTGGCGAACCGCTGGTTTACCCGTGGTACTGCGGATCTCAAGGACGGGCATTTTGATCGGGCCGTTGGCGACTTCCGCGCTGCGCTCCGTTACTCGCGCGACAGCTATGATTACCAACTCAACCTGGCGCAAGCGTTAATCGGTCTAAAGCGAACCGACGAAGCCTATGCCTATTTGATTAACCTCTGGGAGCGGGAGCCGGAAAACGGGCTGGTGAACTTGGAACTAGCCCGCATTGCGGCGCAAAAGGGACAAACCGAACGGGCGCTTCGCTATTATCACAATGCCATTTATGCGACTTGGCCCGGCGATTCGGAAGTGGAGCGACGGAACACTCGACTGGAGCTTATCGAATATCTGTTGCGCATCAACGCCAGGACCCAGGCACAATCTGAGATGATCGCGCTCGCGGCGAACTTGGGTGACGATCCCTCTCTGCACCAGCGTGTCGGGGATCTTTTTCTCCAGGCGCAGGACTATGAGCATGCGCTCGCCGAGTACCGCCTTACCTTGAAGTCGGACCATCGCAACCCAGCAGCCTTGGCCGGAGCGGGACTGGCTGCTTTCGATCTTGGCCGATACTCCCTTGCTCAACGCTACCTGCAGGTCGCTGTAGCTGCCAATCCCGAGGATACGCGGAGTGCCGACCTCCTCAAGACAACCGAGCTGGTGTTGCAAATGGATCCTTTCCGGCGACAGATTTCAGCCGACCAGCGCAACCGAATTGTCATCGAAGCATTTGCGACTGCAGGAGACCGGCTCAAGTCCTGTGCCGCCACGGTCAAATCGAGCGGGTCTACGTCGTCCGAGAGCTTGGAGCAGAGTCTCGCCGACAGCTGGGCGAAAATGCAGCCGAAGATCAATGAGCGCGACCTGCGAAGAGATCCGGACTTCGCCGAGGGGGCGATGGATCTCGTATTTGAAATCGAACGCCAAACCAAAGCCGCATGCGGACCTCCGACCGGGACCGATCTGGCGTTGCTTCTGATCTCTAAGTTGCACGAAGGGAACTAGCGTGGATCCCTCGCCCAACTCGCAATCCGGAACCGCGCTGGAGAACGGGCAAGCCGACCTGGCGGCTTTGTTGCCCGAGCGCCCTCGTGGAGCTCTGCTGCGATCGGTTTTTCGCGAAGAACGTTTATTTCTTGTTCTATCGGTATTCATCGGTATCTTTTCCGGACTCGCGGTCGTCTGTTTCCGCTTCGCCATCGACTGGTGTCGTATCTATCTCCTGGGATCGGGAGCTACGCTCTCGCCAGCGCGGTTACTGCTGGCGCCAAGTCTCACCGGCCTAGTCATCGCGTTGCTTGTGATTCACGTATTTCCGCTGGCGCGCGGCAGCGGAGTAAACCAGACCAAGGCCGCGCTGTACATCTACAACGGCTACATCCCACTTCGCACGGCCATCGGCAAGTTCATCACGGCAGCTCTGGCCATTGGCTCAGGACACTCCCTCGGCCCTGAAGATCCCTCTTTGCAGATCGGTGCCGGTCTGGCTTCCACGCTGGGACGGCGCATGCGTTTATCTCGCGACCGCATGCGGCTGATAGCTCCGGTTGGCGCCGCGGCCGGATTGGCGGCCGCGTTTAACGCGCCCATCTCGGCGGTTCTTTTTGTGATCGAAGAAGTCATCGGGCGATGGACCGCCGGCATTCTCGGTTCAGTCGTGCTGTCCGCGATATCCAGCGTAGTTGTGATGCGGTGGTTTCTGGGTTCCGAGTCTCTCTTCCGGATTCCCGCCGTGCAACTGGAACGTCCCTCGGAACTCATCGCATATGCCATCCTTGGAGTCGTGGGCGGTTTTGCCTCGGTAGCATTTTCAAGTGGCATTGCCACGCTACGCCCGCGGCTCAAGGCGCTGCCGCGCTGGACCCAATATTTTCAGCCCGCAGTCGCAGGTTTAATCATCGGGGTCATAGCAGTTCTAGGCGCTCCGCAAGTCATGGGAGCGGGCTATGAATACATCGACCAAGCCATGCACGGGCAATTTACTTGGCAAATGCTCGCCGTCCTAGCGGGTTTGAAAATCATTGCGACCACGCTTTCGTTCGTCAGCGGAACTCCCGGCGGCATGTTTGCTCCAACCTTATTTATCGGCGCCATGCTGGGCGCAGCGGTCGGCGGAGCCGAGCATGTATTTCTCCCACATCTCAGTGGTTCGCCGGGCACCTACGCTCTGGTGGGCATGGGAGTTCTCTTTGCCGGCTTTCTGCGCGCCCCCATGACATCCGTATTCATGGTGCTGGAGGTCAGCGGAAACTATTCGATCATCGTTCCCGTAATCGTGGCCAACACCTTCGCCTATTTGATTTCACGGGCCCTGCAGCCCACGGCGATTTTCGACGTGCTCACCCGCCAGGACGGCCTCGACCTGCCGTCTATGGAAGAGCAACGCGAGGAAAGCATTCTACGTGTGGAGGACGCCATGCAACCCCCGACCGGTCCCGTGCTCGATGCCGAGCAGCCGCTCGAAAATGTATTGCGGCAGGTCGAAGAATCGCCAGCCGACAATTTTCTTGTCCGCTTGCACCCCTCCGGATGGAGCCACATCGGCAAACAAGAAATTCGGACCAAGGTCAACGAGGGCAAAGGAGCGCATACCCTCCGGTCGGTTCTTCCCATGCGCCAGCTTCCGTTTCTCCATCCCGACCATCCCCTCGACCTGGCTCTGCGCTATGCTAATCAGTGGCCGCTTGTGCCCGTCGTCAGCCGGGCAGATCTTCAGAAGCTGGAAGGCGTAATCAGCCAGCGTGACATCCTGAATCGCTACCGCGCATTCAATGAAGAAACCGGTGATTGACCCCTCAAATCGCACATCCCTGTTGACGGAAACGACCAATCCCACCTAAGATGACTCGACAGAGCATCAGTCCGTCGCCACTCGGACCATGATAGGCCAGACCATTTCCCACTACCGCATCGTTGAACGCTTGGGTGGCGGAGGAATGGGCGTTGTCTTCAAAGCCGAAGACACGCGACTACACCGGTTCGTCGCCCTGAAGTTTCTTCCTGAAGACGTCGCCAAAGATCCTCAGACCCTCAGCCGTTTCCAGCGTGAGGCGCAGGCAGCTTCCGCCCTGAACCATCCCAATATCTGCACCATTTACGACATTGGCGAGCAGGACGGCAAAGCTTTCATCGCCATGGAGTATCTGGAAGGCGCAACCCTCAAGCACAAGATCGAGGGCCGGCCACTCAAGCTCGAACAGCTGCTCGAACTGGGGGTTCAAATCGCCGACGCCCTCGACGCCGCCCACTCCGGTGGAATTGTCCACCGTGACATCAAACCGGCGAACATCTTCGTCAGCCCGCGCGGACAAGCCAAAATCCTCGACTTCGGTTTGGCGAAACTCACCCCGCAGAATCGCGTCGCCGATGTATCGGGAGCAACCCGCACTGCCATCAGTGTGGACCAACTCACCACCCCCGGCACGGCGATGGGAACAATTTCCTACATGTCGCCCGAGCAGGCCCGCGGAGAGGCGCTCGACCATCGCACCGATCTGTTTTCGTTCGGCGTAGTGCTCTACGAAATGGCAACCGGCCGCCAGGCATTTTCAGGAACGACATCGGCGGTGGTCTTCGAAGCGATCCTGAACAAAGTCCCCATCCCGCCAATTCAGTTGAACCCTGGATTGCCTCCGCAACTCGAAATCATCCTGAACAAGGCTCTCGAAAAAGACCGGGAGCTGCGCTGCCAGAGCGCCGCCGAGCTTCGCGCCGATCTGAAGCGCTTGAAGCGAGACGTCGATTCCTCACGCTCCGGAACCAGCGGCGTAGTCCCGACCGTGGCCGCGGAAAAAGCGACCCAACAAAAGGAGGGCCCACCCCAAACCCGCAGCCGTCTTCTGCCCGTGCTGGTCTGCCTCGGTTTTCTGGTTGCGCTAGGGATAGGATTAATAGCGGGAAAGCGCCTTTGGGGATCGTCCGCAGCCAGCGCACCGCTCTATCACGAGATCACTTTCCGCCGCGGCGAAATTCGCTCGGCTCGATTCGCGCCCGATGGGCAAACGATCCTGTACAGTGCCGCCTGGCAAGGGAATCCAGTGGAGACATTCTCCGCCCGCCAGGGCATGGTCGAGTCGCGTTCTTTGGGACTTGGCCGCGCCGAACTTCTGGCCATTTCATCGAAGGGCGAGATGGCGCTTTCATTAGGTAGCCACCCCGTCGGAACCTGGATCAACGTTGGCACTCTTGCCAGAGCACCGTTGGCGGGTGGGGCACCCCGCCCGGTTCTCGACGATGTCGAATGGGCCGATTGGTCACCCGACGGAAATAACCTGGCCGTGGTGCGCAATGTCGGTGGTCGCGACCGGCTCGAATACCCCATCGGCAAAGTCCTCTACGAGACCAGCGGCGGCTGGATCAGCTATCCCCGAGTTTCCCCTAAAGGTGATGTCGTCGCTTTCATGGACCATCCCAATCAGGGAGACGACGGCGGATCGGTTGCCATCGTCGATGCTTCCGGTCACAAGACTGAACTGACCCGCGAGTGGTATGGCACGCAGGGTCTCGCCTGGTCGCCGGACGGACAGGAAATCTGGTTCACCGCCAGCGAATTGGGGCTATTTCACTACATCACTGCTGTCGACCTTTCGGGAAAACATCGGTTGGTGACACGGGTACCCGGCTCGCTCGTGATCTTCGATATCTGGCGCGACGGACGCGTACTGCTCGCCCGCGCCGACCGCCGTCGCCGAGCCGGAGCTCGATCCTCCGGGTATGAGATCCGCGCGCAACGCGTTGCGGGGGATCCCGTAGGGCGAACGGACGCCGACGAGGCCCGTCGCGAACTGGTCGAGATTGGTCTTGCCGATGACGATTGCGCCCGCTCGTTCGAGCTTGTCGACGACGAACGCGGATTTTTTCTGGTGGTGGATGGCATGGGCGGCCATGAGGCCGGTGAGCACGCCGCCGAAATCGCGGTAGAACGCATGCGCGCCCGCCTGGAGCGTCAAACCGGCAGCGCCGAACAACGCCTTCGGGAAGCCGTGGCTCTCGCCAACAATGCAATCTATGAGGCTGCCCAGCAGAACCCCGACTGGAAAGGCATGGCCTGCGTCCTCACTGCTGCAGTCATTGAGGACGGGCAGGTCACCGCCGGACACGTGGGCGATTCGCGGCTGTACAAAATGAAACGCGGCGCAATC